>Ga0255765_1000042_pt1 | contig 134664 bp, 177 predicted proteins | sample 041ome_8_FD_179965 | JGI IMG/M metagenome (GOLD analysis project Ga0255765, IMG submission 179965) | Coastal salt marsh microbial communities from the Groves Creek Marsh, Skidaway Island, Georgia - 041407BS metaG (version 2) | ecosystem: Environmental > Aquatic > Marine > Intertidal zone >...
CATGTCGAGAGTGCCAGTCTTGGCAGTAGCAGCACGAGCATACTGGTCAGCAGACTTCTTCATCTCAAATTCTTTTACCATATAACCGACAGTCTTTTTAGAAGCAGCCTTGAGTTCAGTTACTTCCTCAAGAGTCGAGGAGTAGAAGAGTTCGTTAGAAGAACCATCATAGTTCGCACCAAGTTCCTCAAGACAGGTCTTGAAGGAAACAATGGTGTCTGCCGGAACAGGAGCAATACGACCATACATGCGGTCCTGAGCAGTCTCATCACGCAACTTGTCAATTGCATTGTTCGAGTCTGTGTCAGTCTTGACAGGAACATCACCAGTACCGTCAGACTCGACACCACCCTCAGTGTTACCTACTTCAGTTTCACCATCACCAGTTTCGGAGTCATCATCACCGTTGTTGCCAACAGGAGCAGGGCTGTTACCGTTACCATCTTCTTTACCTTCACCTTTTGATTCTTCAGACTTACCTTCACCTTCTTCAGAAGAAGAGGACATTCCCTCAGAGGACTCACCAGTGTCACCAGCAGAACCATCTTCACCCTCAGAGTTTTCTTCCTCAGTGGAACGCTCTTCCATCCACTTGTAGATTTCTTCTGCGAGAGTCAGAACGTCCTCAGTGGTTTCGAGTTCGTTGGTCTTCTTGACAAACACCTTCTCTTCATCAGAGAACGTCACACCCTTCTGCTTCTTGAAGAACAGGTTGATGCGGTCAATGACAGTGAGTTTAGAAATGTCCTCACCCTCGACATCGAAGAAGTTCTTCGCACCGAGTTCTGCGTATCCACGATTGAAGATACCGACAGAGCCGGGATACTTCTTCTGGACCATCTTCTCAATGCGAGCATCCTCAAGAATGTTCACAACACCCTTGTTGAGATTGCGAGAGATAACCTCTTCCATCATCTCCAGAGGCGTCCAGAGTGCGTGAGCAATCTCATGGCACACCATCAGGTCATAGATGTTGTTAGTCATCTCCTCATCTTTCCAGATAGGAAGACCAAGTTCACGACGCTTCACGTCAAAGTAAGCAGTAGGAGTCTGCTTGTGAACTACGAAGATATCCTCTTCTGCGAGGAGTTTTGCAAGTGTGTCTTTTTTCATCATGTTTATATTCTACTCGATTCCCTCAACATTGTCAAGAAGTTTTTTAGCATTCCACTCTTCTGTCTCAAAGAAACGGATATCTGCATCCGTGGTAAACGGGTCAGTGTTTTCGGCAATCGCCTTTTCAATAAGTTCTTCGAGCGTCATGTCTTTTTCCTTATTTCTCATCATATATACATAGTACACTATAGAACTAAATCTGTCAAACGAAAAAACGCCCTTTCAGGCGTTTTTTGTATTATTTATGAAATGTGTGACATTTTTGCAACTACTATCACGATATCCGTGACGCACGTTTCCTAACCTTCTTTGACCTCTTCTGTGCCATATTGAGTTTCAATCTACTGACACGGCGAGTGAAATTGGTGCCTTCCATGTGGTCGTATTCATGTTGGAAGATACGAGCCTCAAGTCCATGCATCGTACACTGCACATGCTCTCCTGTCTCATCCTCATAACTACACACGATACCCTCTGGTCGTTCTACGAGTAACCAGACACCAGGCCAAGTCAAACAACCCTCATCCATCTTGATTGTTTCCTTGGAATACTCTGTGATGAATGGATTGAAGCAGGCGATAATCTCCTTCTCCTTCACATCCGAATACATCACGAAGGCACGTTCAGAAATACCCACCTGATTCGCAGAGAGTCCAACTCCGTTGTTCTTCTCCATGCAGTCAATCAAATCATCCTTTAGTTTCTGTCTATCCAAGTCTTCACTGCAAACCTGTAGTCTTTGTCTCAATGAAGGGTCATTATTTGGTAGTAGTTCCATCATGTTCTCCCATGAAAAATAGTAGCGTAATTCATATTTGTTTCAAATCTATACCAAGCACAGTTGTCTTTGCCTGTCATATTACCAAACCATTTGATTCGTCCAACACTCACAATCTTCGAACAATACTTTATATATTCAGACGATTGTTTGGTGTGCATCCAATCTGCGTCAAACAATAACCATGTAGTCTTCAGTGACACAAAATGCTCAATCATTGGGTGCAGTAGTTTTCTGTCCCAAGGTGGATTTGTAATAATGAAGTCTGACTCGTATAGTTCTTTGTTACCAATATCACTGTAATCGTTTCTTGCGATACCATGTAACTGTGGTTCGATATCACTGGCCCACATGCAAGTACCACCAAAGTGTTCTAGATGTCTGCATAATTGTCCATCACCAGCACAAGGTTCTGCAAACGTGAACCCCTTTGGTAAATGGTCGATTAGAGGTTCTACCGCCGCAAATGGTGTGGGGTAGAAGTCTCTAGGTTTTCTCTCAAAATCTGAACGTTTACCCATTTGAAATATGACTAAAGTTTTTAATCTTCTCAAATTTAATGGTGCTTCGGAACTTGTCTGCGAGTGCATCCTGTTTGTGACTAATCACAAATACGTTCTCATCACCAAGTGTGTTTAGAATCTTTAGGAACTCATCTGTCCCTGTACCGTCCAAAGAACTATCGAAGATTTCATCAAGTATCAACAGGTTCGTGTTCGTACTGTTCTTCATCTTTGCAACGGCTCTCCAAGTAAAGAGTAGTGCAAGGTCAATACGCATCTTCTCACCTTCGGAGAATGATGCATATGTAAACTCATCCCGATATCGTGACTTTATGGTTTCGTTGAAGTTCTCGTCCAGTGTGAAGTTCACATAGAATTCCATCGACGTTAGATAGGTGTTGATGAGTTTGTTCATTACTGGAAGATACTGTTTGATAATCTTTGTCTTGATACCACTATCCTGTAGCATGTTACGAACTGCATCAGAATACGTCTGGTCTTCACGCAACTTACTTCTCTGTTCGTCAAGTCCCTTCATCTTTTTGTTTAGACGTTTCAACTTGTCATAGTCAGACTTACTCAGTTCTTCATCTGCAAGTTGTGCGACCTCTGTAGATAGTGTGGCATTGAACTTCTCTAGTTGCACGATAGATTGATTGTTCTTTGCAACCTGTACTTCGTTCTCTCGTATCTTCTCAACAATATCATTGATAACACTCTGTCGGTTCTTTGCATCTGAAATCTTGTCCTCAAGTTCTTCCAATGCAGAAGAGAACTTGTCCACCTCAAACATCTTGTCTTCAATCATACCAGACTTGAACGCCTCGTCAATGTGTTGTTGACAGGTAGGACAGTCTTCGTTGTTCTCAAAGAACGATACCACACTAGAGTGTGACTTGTGTTTCTCACGAAGAGTGGACTTCAGATTGTTTAACTTACTCATCGTTGAGACAATCTTATCCTTGTCTGCAATCTCAGTGAGCCAGTTGTCCTTCTGTTGATTTAGTTTCTCATTCTCAGAGTTACGACTGAATACTTCTTCCTCATTACTTGAAATCAGAAGTGTCTTCTCTTCAATCAACTTGTCCTTATTCTGTTTCACCTCAGAGATATACTTCTCCTGTAGAGAAATCTTCTCTCTGTTTAGTTCGATGTTGTAGTCCATCTCTCGTATGTCTTCAGAAATAGTCTTCATTCTCTGTTTGACCAACAGGTTCATCAGCGAGAAGATTTGGATGTCAAGGATTTCCTCAACAACCTCACGGCGGTGTTTTGCCTTCAACTGCATAAAGGGAATGAATGTTGAAGAGCCGAGAATAACAACTTGTGTGAAACTCTGGTAGTTCAACTTTAAGATTTGTTGTTCTAGATATTTCTGGTAATCACGGGCATTCGCATCCTGATTGTACATCTTACCATTGATGTAAATCTCAAACTTGTTTGGTTTGATACCACGAACAACCTTGATTTCTTTCTTACCGATATTGAACTCTACCTCTACTTCGCAATTACCGTTATTAATTGAGTTAAGTAGTTGGGGTTTATTGATATTACGAAAAGGCTTACCAAACAAACCGAAACATAGAGCATCAAGAATAGTAGACTTACCCGCACCGTTCTCTCCAATAATGAGTGTGGTAGAACTTCTGTCTAACTGTATCTCTGTAAAATTATTACCTGTGGATAGGAAGTTTCGCCAACGTACATATTTAAAATGAATCAAAGTTCTAAGTCCTGTGCCTCAGTATATAGTGAACGCATGGTGTTCTTAAGTCTGTCCTTACTCAAAGTAACATCCAGTTCATCTATATATTTCTCCAACAGAGTCATCGTGTCCTCTGTATTCTCAACAATGTCATCTGATACATTCTCTGCATCCAGTTCAGAGAAGTCCTCTACAATCTTCACCTCATGTGCGTCAGCCTGTAGGAGTTTGTCTACAAACTTATCGAACTGGTAAAGGTCTTTCTTGTTTACGACAATCACCTTTACATACATGTCCTTGAACTTGGACATGTCGTAGTCTGTGTAATCCGTTGTAGTGTCGTCATAGTAAACCTTCTCAAATAGATGATATGGGTTTACGATACGTTCTAACTCTCTCGTCTCTGTATCGAAGATATGAAAACCTCTAGGGTCTTCAAAATCGCTCCAGTAAATTTCGTATGGTGTGCCGAGATAATAGATTTGTCCATCGTCTGACTTGTGATGAAAGTGACCACTCATCACGATATCAAATCTACGAAACAGTTCTCTATCGTATGCACCATCGGCAAAGTGACCTTTGTGCATCTCAAATCCGTTTACCTCAAGATGTCCCATTGCAATCTGTGCTGGGGACTTACTCAGTGCAGACATAGACTCTTCGTAGTTGTTTGCATTGATCCAAGGAATGAACTGAATAGGAACACCATCGAACTCCACAACCTCTGGGCCTGTGTAGATGTTGCACCTGTCTCTACCGACAAGTTCTTCCATAGAGTTTACTTCGTTTGTATTCTTGTAGTAGGTATCATGATTGCCAATAATAATATGTAAGTCGATACCCAACTCTGCAAAGCGATTGATGAACCGATTACGGAAATCATTGGCAATCTTAAAACTGATAAACTTACGTCTATCGACTACATCCCCAAGATGCACACACGTCTTGATACCTCTCTTTTCCAACTCTGGAAAAAAGACGTTATCGTAAAATTTGTAGAAGTAATCATTCACATTCTGGTTATCATTACGAGCACCAAAATGTGTGTCAGTCACAAGTGCGATTTTCAATTAATCGTATCCTCTAACTGCATCTGTTTCATCCTCATCCATGAAACGCTCTAGACCATTCTTTGTTGTTGACTTCTTCTTTTCTTCTGTCTTTTTATTCTTTGGTTTGTAGACATCTTCATTAGGAAGATTTTCTATCGCAAAAGAATATGGAATACTGTAAGACCTGTCATCATAACTCATCGTGGTCCATGACTGATGGTCTGTTTCCTCAACAATTTTGTTTTTGACGTGGGTTTGCTTTTTCTCTTTTTGAATTCTACGCAAAAAGGCGTAGTAGATAATTTGCGTGAAGTATGCGAAAGGGTTCTTTGACTTTTCTGGATTGAAGTTTGAAGCATATTGTAAGCAGTTTTCGATGCCATCTGAAATCATTTCTTCTTTGTAAGTATAATTGATAAAATTAGGACGATAGGAAAGGTGCGTTGCAATCTTTAGAAAACACTCACCGATATAATTCGTAACAGGTGGTCTGTCTTCTCCTGCCTCTTCTGCAAGAGCACACTTCTCTTTCCATTCAACCATTGCTTGGAGAAACACCTTATTATCTACATAATGTTCACCCTTTTGACGTTTAGCCATAATTACTCCTTAACTAAAACTTTCACTACAATAACATATGAGTTATTATTTGTCAAGTACCCTAAGTGACTTGACAATGCTGAAAAAATCTGTATAATAGACTATGTTGAGTCTTCAGTGATATACCTTATCTTCACTATTATCTAGTTCTTCTAGAAGTTCATTATGATCTTCTTCTTCGATTTCTTCTAGTTCCTCATGAGTGGGCTCTTCATGTATCCATTCGTCATGAGCCTGCAAACACTTTTCATAATAGATTGATAATCCAACGGATGCATTTGCAGTGAGGATGATTTTTGATTTTTCAATCTCAAAATATTTTTGTTCTGTGAAGGGTTGAACCCACCTTGTCAATGCAAGGGATTCAGACATTCCTTCTCTTCTCATACGAGGAATCACATTCATAAGCAAAGGATTACAGATTTCATAATGTTTGCCATGATCAGTTACTTCACAGATGATATTCTCACCACTAACTAACTTTACGATTTTATATTCTGTATCTAACATTTGATTGTATCCTACCAAAGTTCTTTTCCCCAAGTTTCTGTTTGAACTTCTGTGATACTGGGGACTTTATGTTTACTTCCCTTCTTCCAAATCTTTAGTTGTTCTTCCCAAGTCATTGTATCTTCATAATCCCATTTTCTTGTATCTTCATTCAATCGAATGGGTGCTTCGTAATCAAGAACATACTTGCCTAGTTCTGCATCATAATGAGCTGGAATCTTAATTCCAACTTCTTCACTATATGGAACAACTCTACTTAACCAAATCTGCCGCATCTCGTCATTCGTTCCACCACGAATTCTATAAGTCTGTTGGTCAGTTCTTGTTTTATGTTCATCAGGCAAACCAAACCATGCAGCACATAGAGGAAAATAAAAGTCAACGCACTCCTGTACTCTTTGTCTGCTTTCGTCATTCTGATTCCAAAAGAACTTTGTCCAGCGTTCTCCGTGTGCAACATGAAAGGTTTCTTCAAAGTTTACCTTACGCAATCCACGAGCAAGTGGCGCATAACTACAATGTTGTTCTAGGTCCACAGTTGTGATATAACCAGCCCTGTCGCCGTAACACATACTCACAACAGTTTCAATGTAATCCTCATGAGGAAATTCTAACATTTGGAATGTACGCCATTCCTCTGGGTCACGCTCAAATAAAAACTCATGAGTATCATATCCAAAGTCTTCTAGCAGTCTGTACATAACCTGTGCATGTCCAAGTTCATCCTGACAGGCAGAAGACACTGCAATCTTGTCTTCAAGTGTTGGTGAGTTTTTAATAGCAGGAAAATAAGTTGGTAGAGTAACAACCTCTAGGTCTGCGGCGATATGAATAGTATTTACCAAAACATCACGATAACGTGGAGTCATCTCATCAGGGTCTTCAATCTTATATCCTGTTGCGAGTTTTTCTTGTAGTCCTTGTTCATTCATTTGAGTTTTACCTTGCTGATTTCATAATCGAACTGTTCACTGTTGTAAATATTTAGTCGTTCTGTAAAATGGTTCAATGTGAAGTTGGGTTGATTACGAAATGTCATATCGTCAGCAATATCAAAAATCAAAACGGAATCTTTATTGTCCCCCTTACGCAGTCCACGTCCAATTGATTGGAGCACTCTAATCTTACTTTTAGATGGGCTGGCGAGCACGATGTTGTTAATGTTGCGAATATTAACACCAGTACTAAAAGTCCCATAACTCGCAATAGTGATAGAGTTTTTTTCATTTTCGACAGTTGCCCTAATATTCTCTCTTTCTTCAGTACTAGTATTACCATAGATAAAGAATATCTTTCTCATTCTATCGTCAAAGAAACCATTATCTCTGGCATCAATTACTTTGTCGTATAACAGTTGTCCTTGATTTTCTACCAACTGAAATAGACAAAGTGTGTTGCCTGGAATGTGAAAAAGAAGATTACTGATAAACTCATTGCGTATTTCAGATGTGCCAAGATACTTTAGTTCATCTGCATATGTCATTCTCTCACGAATATTCGGATGTTTGAGAACCAGACATTTTATTTTCAAGTCTGCCAGTGACTTATTATCCATCAACTCCTTTGTTGTCGTAACTCGTTCTACAGGACCAAACAATCCCTCCAATACAAGTCGATGAGTCTCTGTCCCATCAAGTGTCCCTGTAAAACCAAAACGATGCTTACAACTATGTAGTTTACTCATAATCCCTGTGAGTGACTTTGCCTTGAATAAATGTGCTTCGTCACCAATCACACAACCGAAATCATCAAAGTATTTCTTTGGCATCTTGTATAGAGATTGCCAAGTTGATATCACCACATCCTTTGTAACTTTTGTATCATGTCCCTGATAAACTCTTTGACAGTATGTGCCGGGTGACCAACCATAGTCTTCGAAGTCACTGTACATCTGTTCTACCAGTGAGGTTGTAGGAACAAGAATGAGCGTCTTGAGTCCTGCCATGTGGTAGTAACGAACCAGTGAATAGATTATAAGTGACTTACCAGAAGCAGTAGGACTAAGAATAAGGGCACGATCATTTCCCACGGCATGAGAGAAAGCCTGAATCTGATAATCTCGCACCTTGATGGATTTTCCTTGCGACCTAGGCTTGAGACTTTTGATAAACCCTCTTGCCACAGAACCCACAACATTCCGTTCATTTTTTACTCCTTCTTCTAACTCATATGATACATTATTATCATCACAATACTTCGTGATGTAGTCAAGTAGTCCAACGTATATCTCACCATTTGCGGGTGAGAATAATCTTATCTTACCATCCCAAATACGTTTGCGATACATGGGCATGAACTTTGCACCAGGCACCTCAAAGGTAAAGAATTCTGTGAGTTCACGCCTTGTGGACTCAGACATGTCTTCCAGTAGTAGATATACTTCATTCTTCTTAGATATACGCATTTTGTAGTGTTCGAGGTTCACCGTAGTGTCCTCTGACCAATATGTTCCATGCAATACTTATGCGTTCATTTGGAGTGGGTGGAACCCAATGCATAAGCCATGATGGAAAGAATAATGCAGTGTCTACAACAGAGTTAAACTGCAACATACCAGAGTTGTCCCAATCTGGCGTATTTCTAGGTTTGAAGATTGTCGCAGATGGTCTGGGGTCGAAGAACTGAATAGGAGCACCACTCTGTAGATAATAGACACCAGACAGAACATTATTGGAGTGCGTGTGGGGTGGGTGCGAGTTTCCTTCTGAAAGAAGGTTTCCCCACATATTAGTAATCTCTACGTCCTCAAACTCGTATCCACTGTTTGTTAGAATGGTCTTTGATGTCTTCAGAATCTTTTCTGCAAGAGGACGAAAAAAAGAAGTGTTGTGTAACTCATCATCCTTACTGCCATTCTTGATATGAATTAACATATTCTTCTGGTCAAATCTATCAACATCCATTTTGACTTCATGAATAGATGTAGGAAAACACTTGTATGTTTTCACATCAACCACGATACAATACTCCAACGTGTTCCCTTAGTGACAACTTCTGCTTCGTGTGGATACATAAAGTTTGATGGGAACACTACGGCAGACCTAGCCTTAGGTTTCATAGTTTTCGTTGCAACTGTGAACTTACCACCCTCGTAGTCATCATTCAGATACAACAGAACTGTTGCATGTGGGTATCCATAGTGTTGTCCGTGACTGTGATGAATGCTGTCGTAGTGTTTAGACATGAACCCACCTTCTGAATATCTATTGATACGAAAGTCTGTGAGATGTTGAACAGAGAAATATGGATGGTCTGTCATATACATGTTGATGGCATTCACGAAACACTTCTTGAGAGGTTCATAGAGTTCGTGTGTGTTGCGAATCCAGAACTCATCCATGTTTACTCGTTCGTCTGAATTGTCCACCTCACCTGTCTTATTTGCATATGTTGATTTCTGGTAATCTAGGTTTGCGACCATAATCTGATCAGTCAAATCTTTGGAAACCATATTCGAGTATTCCATAATATATTTTTCAATGTCCATCAAACGCCTCTTTCGATAAATGTCTTTTTGATTTCTTTGGGTTCAAAGAATTCGTATATCACTCTCTGTGCAACATTAACGTTATACTCTTTACAACTAAAGATATCAATGTAGAAATCACCTGTCGCATCCACAAAGTGTCCTGTAACATTACTTGTCTCAATCATCTGACAAAAACTAAAACCACCAATCTTTGGGTCATGTTCAGCAAAGTGTTCTATTAGTAGAGGTCCATAAGCTTTCATATTAATTTCAAAAATAAGTTCTCCTACAAAATAACTAATATTTCCTTCACTAGAAATCTTTTCGATGTTGCCAGACTTACAATCAAACAGTGTGTGATAACCCCAAATCATACCATCCCAGCCTCAAACTTCTTCCAATCAGTTGCATTACGAATGTCCCACCCACGATTGTCAATAGACTTAATGATACCCTTGCAGTAATCCACACAGGTTTCATAATATCCAATCTTGTTCTGTAGGCGTAAAATATCCTCATCTGACTGCACATACATTTGCAAGTCAGTTTTCATTACCTTTATGTCAAAGGGTTTTGCAGCATAGACCTTTGCATCTGCCTTACCACCATAGTACTCCCACTTCTCACGATAGAGTTGTTGGTGGTCTGTCCGTGCTTTGATGAGCATCAGTTCGAAGTCGGATTTAAAATCTAACCACTTCTGTTTGATTACTTGGTTCTTGTAGGATTCTTGATCAATGTGTTCATCATTTGTAACTGGAAGGTCTTCTTTTGCAATACGCTTCAATTCATCTAAATTCATGTTTATCCCATATTAAAAAAAGTGAGCAGAGTTGATTATACTCTCTTTGTATATATTGACCCTAGTGAGGCTTGCCGAGGTGTCACTAGAAATTAAGTCTCAGATTTAATAAATGTTAAAGTTTATCGCATCTGCTCGTTTTTATTTATATTAATTATTTTTTGACAAGTTCAATATTGAAAGCGATACTGATTCTTTTATTTTCATCCTGTTGCGGCATCACCCCATGCATTAAATGACTTGGAAACATCACCATATTACTCGTTTCAGTTCTCACATAAATGTATGGAGTATTACGAGCACTGAGTTTTTTCAGTGGTGGTTGTTTCATCACATCTGCAATTGGAGATTTGAAAACTAAAGGACCATCCAACTCATTTGATGTTGGGTAATATATACCGCTTATATCTGAGCCTGGATGATTATGAGTCTCCTGAGTATTTCCCTTTTCATAAGCATTTAACCAACAGTCTCGAATCTTTAACCTGTAATTCTCTAAATCATAATCCATGTGTTCACAGAGAACTTTTGCATTTTCAAGTATCGGTTTCTTGAGTTCTCTAAACTCTTTCCTGTTCAACAAATTATCATGAATACCTGATACATACAATTCACAAGACCAGTTCACTGGTTTTTTATTTTCATTCTCTTTCATAAAAACATCTATGTTATCAACGATGCTTTTATTAAAGTCTTCCATATTTTCAATCTTTTTTTGTAACACTGGAATTGTAAAAAATCCATTTATATTCAAACGTGTTCCCATATACATAATCTAAAAACTCCTAATCTGGAACCCTCCCAAAATTATTACTGTAATTTTCAAGAATATAATCATATGCCTCATTCATTGCAGTATTATATTCATCTTCCGTGTATGTATCACTAAAATTATCCATTGCAGCCTGTCTTGCATCAAAAATTGAATTATCAGGTGTAAAGTTTGGATTTGGTAAATTTTCTTTGCCAATCTCAATGTATTTTGCTAGTAAAAAGTCATACGGTTCAGCCATGATTTACTCCTTAATAAAATGCATTTTCAATGTAAGCCCACTGAGCGGTATCTTTATGCCAAATGCCGAGATCGCGATTGTTTGCCATGAACACTGGGTAGACGGTAGTATCTGATGTTGAGGTAAATGTATGTATTGCTTCTCGTTTTTTTGTCACAGTATGGCTGCCATCTGAATTTGAAAAGTCGATTGTAATAGTATCCATTGCAATATCTGAACCACTTGTATAAAGTCTTACTGTTCGATATAAATCCTGATTTTGTCCACTTCTATCTTGACCGCAAGTATACTTTGAAAAGTTGAGGCTCTTCCTCATGCCATCCAACCCTACAAGGAAACATTCTCCCGCTGGTATAGATGTTCCACCATCAAAAGCTACTGAACTGCCAACGGTTGCTGTACCACCTGACCATGTAATTGGAAATACTGCTGAGTTAGCTGGATTTGCTGTATCCAGATGTATTAAAACATTACCCCAAGTTGTGGACAGTAAAACAGGTCTTGCAGTACTACCAGTATGTGTTGGTAGAGTTACTGCACTGTCATTATCTGTTTTTGTTATTGCACCGCCCGCCGTACCTGTCCAAGACATATGGTTGATGTCAACTCGTGTCGTTGCATCAGTAAATGTGTTTGAGTCAGTATAATTTGTGTATATAAACTCATTTGTCGTTCCGACATTTGCATATGCCTTCCCAGAACTGCCTGGTGATGATATATCATCATGGTAGTGTGCAGTTGAGTTAGAGGTTATGGCTGATACCGTAGTACTTGCACCGCCTTGGTACGTCCCCATAAGAAATTTCTGGCGATTAGAGTTTGAACCATGTACACCTTGCGTATCATTTATTCGCACACCACCGTTATATACTTCTACTTCGGTGTATACGTTGACATTGTTATCAAAACTCTCAAGGTCGGCAGCAAGGTCGGTATAATACATTCTTGCCGTAAAAGCACCAGCAGCAGAACGCATACCCCATACACCTTGTTCTCGTCGCAGCTGCATCCCAGAACCAGAATGAGATGTGGACCCTAGATTATACATTGTCCAATCAGATGCAAGTTCCGTAAATGTATGAGTCGAAGTATTATAAGAAATTGGTGTTGTTGCATAAAGGTTGGTATTGTATGGTGCGACCATCATCAACCAATTATCTGCGGCAGTTACAGAATCAGTTTCACCAACATCATAAACCCAATCACCACCAACTGCCCAAATACCCTGATCAGATGAACTTGTAAGTGTTGTTGTATGTACTTTAGCTGTCGGGACTGCGCCGCCAGAACCAAACCCTGCCATGGTATATCCAAAATTTGCCATATCCCTTTTCCTTATATACTTTCAATCTCGTAAAGTGAGTATGCGAACGTTGCACTCACAACAATATAATCAACGTCAGTTGCAGCCTGAGTAAACTCTAGTGCGTCTAGTGAAGTTGGGTAGAGGTCACGAAAGAATACATTAACCACCGGATTATTCTTGTTTGATAGAATACTCAAGGATGCATCAGAGAACATTGCTCTTGCAGCAGTTGCGGGTTGTACATCACCAATATCTCTACTTGATCCTCTTGTAGAAGATGGAGTTGCAGATGTTGATGCACGAAAGTTCTTGAACTGGTCTGTGCTTTTTGGAAAACCAATCGCGGTAATCCACTCATGTAATGACAGATAGTTCTCTAGATACTCATCACATATAAACGATATTGTGAGGGGGTCATAGGTCACCTTATCACCCATCATTGGAAGGTCTGTGAGTCTTGTTGGCATAACTGCATTACCCATACTGATAGATGGAATAGACGCAGATACAGTGAAAAACTCCACCTTTGGAAGTTGGTGAATGTTAAACTTAAATTGAGTTGGACTTAGGTAGTCTAACTTCTCAGGTTGTCTGTCTATTGTTCTTGTTGTTGCCATGTAAGTATTTATAAGAAAAAGGGAGACACCCTTTCGAGTGTCTCCCAAGTTTGATCACAAACTTTCTTTTTCTTATTATTACATAAGGTTTGTGACTTTAACGCGACGATACCAAGCGTTGGTGTTTGCGTCGAGTGAAGCGTCAGTATTGACGGTATCACCAGCAGCAACGGCACCAGCAGCAGCAAATGGGTTAGCAGCCATTCCATAGCGTGTCTTGAACCCAATCTTTGGCTGGAAGGAACTCTCACCAACGGCGCGGACCATCTGTAGTGGAACATATGGGCAATAGAAGAACCCAGCGTCGTAAGGTGATGTACCCTTGTAACCAACAACGTAGTACTGAGAAGCAGCAACGTTAGCAGAATATGGATCAACATATACCTTATAACGACCGTTCATTGTACCAGCGAATGTGTTGGCAGTGTCATCAACGTTTAGTGAGTTGTTGAGGGCAGGGGTGTAATCGAGAACACCAGCCATCTGTAGGGCAGAAGCAACGTCTGCGGAACAGATGATTGTGTTACCCTTACCGCGACGTGTCTGCTGACCAATTGCGTTAGCATCACGTTCGATCTGGAACATTAGACCCTTGAACTTCTCAACTGACCAACGACCGTTTGAGTCAGTGTCTAGGTCGAAGATACCAGCAGTAGTTGTGTTAACTGCGGCACCCTTGACAGCGGTCACATATAGTGAACGGATGACTTCACGGTTGATTTCAGCAAGAATTTCTGTGCTGAGAATGTTGGAAAGTTCTGTCTCGGCGTCAAGACCGTGGATTGCCTTAAGGTCTTGTGCAAGTTCCATTGTGTACTCGGCCTTTAGAGCACGGGACACAGCAGTAACGGTTGACTTCTCAATGGAGAAAGCCATCTCACCGAAAGCATTTGCACCACTGTCACCAAGAGCTTCTGCCTGTGAGCGTGTCATACCAGTTGCTGATGTGTATGTGCCTGGGGAAGGTGAGTCGTTAAGAACAGCAGGGTTAGTTTCTGTTGCACCAACGTCGCCACCACCGATTGTACCAGCAGCGTTCTGGTTTGAGATGTCTGGCATTGCTTCATCAACGAGAGCTTCTGCACCATCCTGAGAGGTGAATGAAGAACGCATTGCGAAGATTAGACCAGTTGGACCTGTCATTGGCTGAACACCGCAGACATCATAAGCAATGAGGTTTGGCATTGCGCGACGAACTAGGGAAATTAGAATTGGATCCCATGTGTCCATCTGTCCACCACCCATGCTGTTGACAGGGGCGGTTTCTGCGAGGAAACCCTTGTCCTCACGGAGAGCCTTCTCTTGGTTCTCTAGGATAATTGTAGTAACAGCGCGCTTGTAAGAATCTTTGATCTCTGGAAGATCAGAGTGATCTAGGACGGGCTGCCACTTTTCTTGTAGATGTTCTGTCTGAAACATTTGTTTCTCCTTATTAATTAATTACATCTAAGTGGTTTATTATGAATTATTGGCGCGAGCCTTAGTCTTTGTGATTGCAGTCATGTACTTAGCCATGCTGTCACTAACACTAATGTCCTGTGCTGCGCTGTCATGTACTTCATTATCAATAACTTGTTCTGTGATCACTTCTTCACGAACCTTGGGGAAATAATTTTCCTTAAGAGTGTCGAGTTTTGCACGGAATGCGTCTTCGTCAACGAAGTCAACATCCTCTACAAGTGACTTGAACTTTTCAACTTCTGTGTCGGTTAGGTCTTCAGAGACTTCAACGACAACGTGTTCGCGAACAAGTGAACCGTTCTTTTCTTTAAGAGCGATATTCTGTTCAAGAACCTCATTTACCTTCTCTTCTAGGTCTGCAATCTTATCAGACTGAGCACCTAGTACGTCATACTTCTCGTCAGGAACGTCAATGTAATGATCCTCGAAAAGTTGCTTAAGACCAGAGATGAAGTCTTCTGCGATTTCACCCTTGAGTCCACGCTCGATTGCGAGTTCATTTTCCTTTGTCCATTCCTCAACAACGTAGTTAAGATAGGTATCAATTTTGTCAGTCATTTCGTCCTTTGCTTCTTCAAGCTTGGCGTCGAACTCATCGACTGTTGCCTGATATAGACGGGCGATTTCTTCGCGGGTCTTGGACTTAACGGCTGCTTCGAAGATTGTGGATGCCTTTGTCTTGAAGTCTTCAGAAAGGTCTTCACCTTCCATAAGTGCATCTACGTCTTCCTTGACGTTGATGGACTTGATCTTCTCTTCAATGGCCATCTTTGCAGCTTCGAGTTTCTTAATCTCTTCCTGCATTTCCTTATCTTCTTCATCATCTTCTTCATCTGGGTGCATCGCGGACATGATTTTCCCATATGAAGCTTTGAGGTCTTTTGCCTTCATGGTTTCCATTTTATCATACATCGCCTTCAACATTTCCATCTTTGTACGGGGGGCGGCGGCTTCTTCAATTACCTCGTCTTCATCACTTTCGTGATCTTCTGAAACCTTTTTGACCTTTTTCATAGGCTCGGCGGGTTTCTCGCCTTTCTGTTGTGCATCACCACCAATTTCCTTTGCACCTTTTGCTGCAACATCTGTTGGGGATGACTTGGCTTCTGGATCGACTACAGGTGCGCCACCATCTTGGACTTCACCATCAACCTTCTTGCCCTTTTCTGCTGGGACGGCACCCTTTTTCTGGGGGTCGCTTTCATTCGCTTCTTCAAGCTCAGCAAGGACTTCCGCCTCCAACTCTTCAATTGTTTGTTCTAGTTCTGACATAGGATGCCTCCTTTTTGCAGTAATAAAATTACTAATATTTATTTATAAATTATAATCTTTGTAGAAATTTTGCAAAGGCAAGTGCCTTCCGATTTTCCGAAAGTCTTGCCTGTTTTGCATCAAATTCCCGTTTCATCTCAACCAATTCTGCTTCAAGTAGAGCACCGTTGTTCCAAACCCACTCCTTACCTTCCATGATACCTTCTACGAAAGCATTAGGAGCGGATGGATCAGCAACGATATCAGCGGCCGTTGCGAGGTAGAAGTCGTCACGAACGTAGTTTGCACCACCTTTTTGTTCTAGACTACCCATGCCCCGTGAGGAAACGCCGAGTTTAGCACCCTCGTCCATGAGATTCTTTACGATTTCACCCATTGGTGTGGACATAATCTTTGCCTCACCAATAAAGTTCTTACCGTCTTGTTCCAGACTTGTAATCATGTGTGAAACTCTTTCAAGGTTCACAGTTGGTCCGTCTGGGTGACCTAATTCACCAAAGGCACGATTCTCCTTGATGAAATTCTTGTTGTACTTTGCAACTTCCTTTGCAAGTACCTGTTCTGGATAAACACGGCCATTTCGGTTCTTGATGTCCGATTGCATGAAGATACCACGAATCTTGTAATTCTTCTTACCGTCTTCTTTTTCTTCGCAGATGTATTCTACTTCTTCTACTTGTTCTGAGAACAATTTGACCGTGTTAGACATTTTTCTTATCCTTAATCTGATACACTATACTTAATTGGTTGTTTCTTTTGAACTGGAAAGGTGAAATCCCTAATGTGATGCCGACGACGATTTACCCCCTCTTGAGGAAATCCTACGCCCATCAACAATGATGGTTCTTCTCTTAACAGTGCAATCTCTCTGATTGCTTTTGTGTCCATACACTGACAACACCCTGTTCTATATCCCAGAAGTGATGCAGTAAGATTAAGATAACCAGAAGCAATACCTAGTGCAATGTTTTTATCACGCATAATATCTTGATAAGTTTCTTCACACCATTCGCCATTCTTCAGATATTCTTTTGCTTTCTGTCCTCTTGTTTTCTTTGTTACTTGATCAACTAACTCTTCATAACTATAGTCTTCAAAAATTACCAACAAATTAGCAAGGGTTTGCGGATTTGACTCGATATCTTTACCATTATTAAATCCATAAGTATTTTCATGAATTTCTTCAATAAGATCACGATCCTGTATAAAATGTACCTTATAAAACGCAAGATTTTGTTTACTAGGACAATTAGTTACAGCATGAAGTAGTGTATCAATATCTTCCTTTGGTAACTTTTTGTTCAAGTTGAAATTTCTCTGAGTATGTTGGCTTCGAATAACACTCTTTTCAATTTCAATATTTGTATGTACATCCATTGTTATATCCTTATACTAGGTTATCGTAACCAGCGACTTTTCTTAACTTGAGAATTAGAGTCGTTGCACCAGCAGAGGTTGCACGAATATCGCCAGTGGAACCAGTTGATGTTGGGTTGATTGCAAGAGTTGGTAGTCCATCTGCAAAACCCAACTTACCATTTCCGACAAGAGCAAGTGCAGTATCATCTGTGTCTGCATCAAACTCAATAAGTAGTGTTCCGCCAGTTGTACACCATGCAACACCCACAATATCTAGTGCAGGACTTGAATCATGACCATCCAGTGCAGATGCATCAAGAATGGTTGCTTCTGTCTCTGCTGCGGTACAAGTTGCTTTGACTGTCACTTCAAAGTCTTTATCCGATAGAATTTGTGTTGCCCAAGCCATATCTTAGTCCTTAAATGTTTAGCATTTCTCGTTCAAAGTAAGACATTAGTTCTTTTTCCGACACTTTGAACCGTTTTGAAACGTCTTTTATTGTTTTTTCAAAACTATTTAGGAAATCTGAAGGTTTGGAATCCATAACACTGAAAATGGAGTCAACAGCGTCCTTCATCTTAGGAGAAAGTTTCCGATACTCCTTAGACTTACGGTGTTCATCCTTCTCTAGAACTGTCTGTTCGTAGATGTCCTCAATCTTCCTCATTTACGTCAACTTCCTGATCAACATATTCAACAGGTGACTTGACAAAACTATTTGCAACGTCTCTGCGTTGCATCTCTAGTTTGTCACCCACTCTATTTGCCATATCGTCTTGAAAAATTCTTTCTGCCTCAATATTATTTCCTGAGACAATTGCGTTTAGTAAATCTTTTGTGGTGTTCATTGTTCATCTCCTTCATCACCAAATGCGTCATCATCAGATGGAATACCATCTTGTTCTGGGTCTTCGTAATCAGGCATTTCGTCTGGTGCAATAATACCACCAGCACCATCCTGTGGATAACGAGTTACACCATCGGAACCATCTGGAATATCGACGCCACCTTCTAATGGGTCCATATCACGTTCTTTCGCAATCTGATCCCGCATCTCTGAGATTTCTGCATCATTCATGTTCAATACACGTTTGAGAACATACTCTTTTGAGAAGAATGTTCCAATGTATGACTGAATGCTATCAAGTGTTTGAATTCTGTCGTTAAGTAGTTCTGCCTCTTTCAGTTCTGCGAAGTGACCATCTTCTAGGAAGTCAAACTGAATATGCTCTTGCATATTTGGCCAGTCTTCTGGTGAAATTACTCCCTTCAATAGAAGGTTTGTCTTTAATAGGTCTACGAAGAGGGGGGTAAACTTCTTACGAATACGTTGTACGAATTTTGTAAATTTAAGTTCGTCTCTAGTAATTTCTGAGGTTCGTCCAAGACTAAATCCGTTTTCAGCTTCAAGTCTTGAAATCGGCACGTTAAGTGAACGGTATAGTTTCCGTTGGAAATATACGATGTCATCAATCTCTCCTAGATTAGAACCGCCGGGAAGTGTGGTAATCTCTGTACCTCTACCACCTTCTCTTCGTGGAAGCCAAAAGTCTTCCAACATACTCATGTGGTTGCGGTCATCACGAATCTCACCTGTGCTTGCATCGTACACTAACTTGTTACGATAACGGTTCATAACGTCTTTTAGATACTGTTCTGCTTTAACCTTTGGTAGATTACCAACGTCAATATAGAAAATTCTACGTTCTGGCGCACGAGAGATACGATAAATGACCAACGCATCCTCAATCATACGCAACTGATTAACAGGTTTGATTGCTTTGTGTAGATAAGAAAGAACCCGTCCTGATGAACTGTCGATCAAACCAGAAGGAACATAACAAATTGCATCCTTGGAAATACGAATACCCTGTGATGTTGAGTTTGACATACCGCCGACACTTGAGTATCCCTTTTCATTATACACAAAATATTCTTCTACCTTTTCGATCATGTCAACTTGCGTCTTCTGATCTTTGTTCTTCTTTACTTCTCTGACCTTCTTAATCTTCATAGGGTCGATATTACGAATTTGTGTAATACCACGCCGAGGATTATTAACGTCAATAACTTTGTGATAGTAGATGCGACCGTCAACGTACCACCGTCTAAAGATATCGTGTCCCTTGACACTAAAATCTAATAGACGAAGGATTTCGTTGAACTCGTCACGAATTCTTTTTTTAATCTTCTCTGGATAGGGTAGATTGTCTAGTGTGATTTGTACTGCAACGTCATTCGTATTTGCTACGATTGATTCGTTTACAATATCCTCAACTGCGGCATCACACTCTGATTGTAATGCAATATCTCTGTATCTTCGAATAAGGTCAATGTCTGACCTTTCACGCCCGTCTGTGTTGAGTACAGACGATAAAAAACCACCGCCAGCAACGTCAATTGCGCCGTCATCAGGAGTAGGGGTGGTGAATGTCTTTTCACCACCCTCTACTTCTTTGGTTGCTCTTTGAATTTGGAACCCAAAAAGTTGTGCCATAATATCTCCTACTGTATCTTCTATTTAGTAGGTTTAAATTAGAAGTTCACGCCTGAAGCTTCAAAGTGTTGATATCTCCATGTTACTTCAAATTCTTCAATCGCATCTGCTGTGTCAGATGTTAATTCGATTGCAGAAATTGTTGTTGGCCATGCACTTCTAAAGATATATGTCTTTAGCACTGTATCATCACGATCAAGTTGTTCCACTGTGAGGTCCGTCTGATAATCAGCAGGAGCAACAACACCAGTATTGTTTGCAAGATCGTTGATACCGTTACTCCAACGTTCCATCGCATTGCGGATCATGAAGTCTGTGTCATTCATGAACGTAGTTGTCCATGTTTCTTCAAAAGTTCTGTCACCAGCAATGTAGATGTTCCTGCCTCTGAATGGGATTGCAATCTCACCCAAAGTTTGTGCAGGAAGGTTGGAGGCACGAACTAGAAATGAGGTTCTACGAACATCAAGTCCAATTGCAATGCCGGGTGGTGGAGTGACCGTTACACGAAACTGGTTCGCACGAGCACCACCACCGAGTAGGTTAGCTTTGAAATCGTCAATATTAGCCATGATTAACCTCCTACCTCACTAAACGATACGCCCGTTCTTACGGCAATAAAGTTCAGTGTAATAAAGTTAATGGAACGAGCAGGTTTGATGTAAATATCACCAATAAACTCGTTACGGTCAATCACCTCACCAGTGTTGTTTGATGCGTCACAAACTACACGGAAGTCGGTAATACCTCTACGACCTTGGACATCACGAAGGAATGGTTCAACTAGGTTACGGAACTGTGCCCGAGTGAACTCATCGTTGAATTCGAAGAGTTGGAACTTAGCAGCAGTTGCGATTGCCTTCTCAAGAACCAAGAACAACCGACGCACGTTAATGCGGTCAAATGCACTTGGTTTTGAAAGTGCAGTCTTATCACCGAATAGAACCACACCTTGGCCTGGGAAGTCCGTTACAGGATTAACTCTTGCACGGTATAGACGATCTCTCTCTGCCTTCGTTGGATTGAAGGAGAGTTTGATTGCACCACGGACATTACCACGATTGAAACCAGCAGGTGAGAACCAAGGGTCTGCAACACCATCTGTGTATGCACAAAGACCAGCAGTATCACCATTTAGAGGAACGAAGCGATACACATCGTTGTACTTGTCGTAAATGTACTTGTATCCACTGTCGTAAACCATGTAAGATGATGATGGGCAGAGGTTAAATGCATCAATCACATTGTCTGCCTGTGTGATGTTAGATGTAACATTCACTGTAGCAGCACGATATGGTGATACGAAACCAACACAGTCTTTTCTCAACTCAACTAGGTCTGTAATCATGGTCACATGAGTGTCCTGTGCAGAAGCACTATCTGCAACCGCTGAACTAGGACCACCTAGAACTAGGTTGATGTCAAGTGATTCTGTGTCTGCAAACTTGTCGTATGCAAGAGCAAGTTCACCAGCAGTTACTGCATAGTCATCTGTACCACTTGTAAGAGTAACCACAACAGGTGCATTGACAGCAGTGTATGCTGAAGTTGTATCCGTACCCCAGTTTGTACCAGCAGATGTGTGATCCATCCAGTAAATGTAGTTAGACTGACGGAAGATAACGTCTGGATAGTAGTTACCACCCCCCTGTGCAGTCTTTGCAACAGGGTTCTTAGACAGGTTGGCAAACACTTCAATAATACCGTTTGTACGGTTACCAGCAACATCTACGTCGAAACCAGTGATATCACCAGTTGTGTCATAAACACAAACATGGAGTTCATCACCAGTACCACGGCCGTTTGCAGTGGCCCAATCTGATGTGCCTGGGGCAGCATCAAACAGGTCATAGAAACGCCAACGTCTGCGAATGAAACTGTTATCAGGAATGATTGCCTTAACACCAGAACCGTTTGGATCGTCTTTTAGACGAACTGTAAGGTCATTTGAAGAAATTGCAGTAATTTCGTACTCGTTTCCTTCGTCACCAGTGTTAAATGTGAATAGTGTTGCGTCTGAAGATGCATCTGCACTTGAGAAGGAGATAAGATCACCAACACTAAAGGCAGTACCGTCATCAACACCGATTGTTGTTGAACCAGCAGCATCTTCACCAGTTGTCTGGTTAGAAGAACCGAGGTTCTCTTCGAATGCGGTAGCAGATGGGCAGATGGAAACACCGATACCATTTGCCCAAGCACCGGCAGTTCTTGCAGCCCACTCACCAACAGTTGCCTGTCCAGTGGAATATGCGTTAAGATAATGGTCTGTGTCCCGAATAAGGACCGCAGAACCAGATGCAACAGCGTTTACAATACCTGATTCTGCACGAACTACTCGTAGTGCATCACCGTATTGTAGAAAGCTTGATGCAGTAAACCAAAATTCAAAATTTGAACCATTAGGTTTACCAAAGACTTGTACCAATTCCTGTTCAGATGAGATTGCCGTTACAGTAGAAACTGGTCCTCTTTCAAAAGGACCGGCAATAGCACCGATAGAAGTTGATACAGCGGGAACGACATTCGTAAGATCAATTTCTCTTACATGAACGCCAGGTGAAACTAGAAATCCCATTGTTTTACTCCTTAGTTAAAGAGTTGTTATTCTCTGAAATTATTTATAAAAAAGTCGATTTGCAAACCGTCAATTTATAAGTGTTATATCATATAAATAACATTATGAATGAACATTACGAAAAATACAAAGAAACCATCAAAAAGGTATCTAGGAGAAACTACCAGAAACGTAAGATACTTCTGGAAGAGTTTCTAGTTGATAAATCTTGTAGACACTGTGGTGAGTCTGAGCATGTGTGTCTCAAGTTCTATCCTCATGATGCAGAGATACGCAAGGTATCAAAGAGAGTTGGAACAAGTGATGATAGCCGAAAGGAAGTCTTTCATCTCATAGATCAGTCAACCATCCTCTGTTACAACTGTTATATCAAGAAACATCATGATTTAATCGAATTTATTTGACCTATATATAATTATAGTGATTTGAGTCATAAAGGAGTATCATTATGAAATCATTAATTTATGGGGTATTTACCCTACTACTATGCATGTCTTCAGTTCATGCATCAACACCCGCAAAATTTATTATCGACACTGGACCCCTTGGAGTCCACAGTTGGTTTCTGAAAGGCATCAAAGACGGTGCATTTTCTAAACGTGGACTAGATATTGAATTTGTAGGAAAGGGTCCAGGCAGTTATAAATCTGGTCTGACGCTCGCAACTGGAAGAGCAGATATTGGATATCATGACTATAGTGGTGTAGTTCTTGCTAATAGTAAATCAGATGACCCTAAAGTTTTAGCAATCTTTGTCGTTGATGACAAGTTACAAAATGCAGTACTTACACTTAAATCATCAGGTATTAAGACATTCGATGATTTAAATGGACGTAAACTTGGTAGTCATCCCACTAGTTTTACCAACAAGGCACTTTCTACTGTAACATCTGCCAAATGGGTGGATGTTCCTACACACATGCCTGCCCGTGTCCCTGCACTTATTTCTGGACATGTTGATGCTATCGGTGGGTTTCCGACATCTGTTCTTTTCAATCTGGAAAAGGCAGGGGTTGGTGTTGACGAGTTAAACATCCTTAAACTTAGTGACCACTTTCCAATGGCAGTAAGTCGAGTAATTTCTGTAAATGCAGATTGGGCATCAGAAAACCCACAAGCAGTGAAAGTTCTTCGTGAAGTGTCACGAGAACTGTTAAATGATTTTATTAAAAATCCTGCGGCAAGTGTGTCTGCATTGGAAGGTCCAATTGTATCCACAGATAAAAAAGTGAACACTGAAATCAGAAGGGCTCAATACGGTATTGACGAACTTGTTATGACACCATTTGTACAGAAGAATGGAATTAGTAATGCTGGTGCGGTTAGTCCTCGTTTAAGTGAATATACAAATCTACTAGTGGAAAAATTGAATTTACCAACTCGTCATCCAGACAACAAGTATTTTGTTCTAGATTAATGAAACACACATTTGTAACTATTTCTGTAGTTGTACTAACATGGGAACTATTGATAAAGGGTGGTTATATTCCTGGCTTATGGGATATAACCACCACCTTCTTTGCGTTATCAGTTGATCCTAATTTTCTTTATAACCTATGGATTAGTTTGTTGAGACTCGTTGTAGGTTGGTCAATTGGAATGTTGATTGGAACTACCATCGGCATCTTCATGGGCAGTAACATCCATGTAAAGAAACTTACAATGCCATTGGTCAGTTGTTTGTTTCCCATTCCAAAAATCGCACTATTACCTCTGTTCATAGTTCTTCTAGGAATAGGGGAATTGAGCAAGATAACAACTATCTTCATTGGTGCGTTCTTTCCAAGTATATTGAACGCATACAATTCTGTCATAAGAACACCCACCATCTATGTGGAAGCATCTCGTTCTTGTGGTGCGGGTTATTGGCCCACTTTGCGGAAAATAGTTTTACCATATAGTATGCCGACGATAATCGCAGGATTTAGGACAAGCGGTAGTTTGTCATTGGTTTTGTTGGTTGCAGCAGAAATGTTAGGTGCAAAATATGGTTTGGGAAACTGGATATTCATGACCGGCGGAGAAATGGATTTTGCAGAAATGTTTGCTGGAATAATCTGGCTCAGTCTAATTGGTTTAGGAATTGGTTGGGGTACAGAGTTTTTGAAACGTAGATTTTGTAATTGGAGCACATATGGTGAGGGTGTTTGATTACCAATCACTCTCATAGTTTCTGACAATAGGTGACCAACGAGTTCCATACTCGTCAACCATCTCACCAATATTCTCGTCTTCTAGTCCTGTGACTACAAAACCAAACGGAGCCATATCCTGTTCTAGTGCGTCCTGTTGTTCTCGCATCATAGTTCTACGAATGTCATTATCAGTGAGTTCTTTGAAGTACTGTTGGTCTGTCATCCATGCAAAGATGAACAGACATGCAACCAAGTCATCGTTACATCCATCGTCTGCTTCATGGGAGTGTCCCTTTACGATGAATGTAGACAGTTCGTTGATACAGTCGTAATCTTCTATGATGAGTTTATTATCCTCTACCAACTGTTTTAGGTTTGAACACCCAATCTTCTTGACTGCCTTGGTTGTTCTCACACCCAACTGAGCCCTACCACCAGAGAACCCACCACCAAGAACCTGTCCTGCTCGTCCACGCATGGATGCCATAACTAGGTTATCATACTCTAGGTCAAACTGCATTGCGTTTGCGACCTGTTCACCAATGTCATTGACCTCAATCAATACGAATGCTTGATTGTATGCCCTTGCAACATCGTATATCTTTGAGGGAAAGATAAGAGGTTTCAGTTCGTTGTCTCTAAACTTTGCAACCAACTTGTATGGCATCTGAGTTACATCAAACACACAGAATGCAGAATAGTCGTTTGCAGTACCTCTAGAAACGTCTGCGGTGAGGACGTAGGTGTGTCCTTGTTGTGGGGGTATGTGAACATCCAACCCTGCGTTAGACTGTTTGGGTTCTCTGTAAGTCATCACACGAAGTTTGGATGGTGAGATAAGTGTGTCAATAGAACCAAGAAACTCACACTCAAACTCTGTGTTGAACTGCGCCTCTGACGTATTCTTGATTGTCTCTGCCTTCCATGCCTCGTCTCTACCAGGCACTTCTGACCAGTGAACCTCAATAGGAACGTATGTGTTACGTCCCTCTTCTGCATCCACCCACAACTTGTAGAACATATTCATACCGTGTGGTGTAGAAACAATCATTACCTTCGTTGATTTACCTGATGAAATTGTGGGGTACACAGAGGAAAAGAACTGCTCAGCAACGTTGGCCGGAACATAAGCAAATTCATCAAGAAATATGATGTTATAAGACCCACCACGCACAGCACTAGCACTAGTAGATGAAGCGAGTATCTTTGAACCATTTTCCAACTCCAAGGAACCTTTGTTCCATGCCATAACACCTTGTTGCAACCATTTGGGCAAATGTTCGTATGCCAACTGCAAACGACCAAGAAGGTCACGAGCAGTTGCGGCCTTGTTCGCAAGGATTGCAACGTTCACACTATCGTTAAACAGAACGTAATGTAAAAGGTATGAGATAATTGTTGTGGACTTACCAGACTGTCTAGGAAGTTTGCAGATGGTAAAACGATTACTATGGAAGGTTCCCACCATCTCCTTCTGAAAATCATACATCTTAAACGGTACAAGTCCCTCGTCAAGAGAAACAATCCTGACGTAGTTCTGAATGAAGTACAGGGGGTCTTCCATGCACCTCTGATATTCTTGGAGTTCTTCTTTCGTCCAAGACTGTGCAACGTTAGCTCGTTTGAGGTTTGGGTTTCCTAGATAGACTTGTTCAGTCATTGTCTACTTTTCCAAAAATGCGTTCCGTAGTAATGATCTTTTGTATACGGTGTTTTTCTATTGTACCCCTGATTTGCCTTGTAAATTTTTGTTCCATCGTCATCATATTCCCAGACTCTTTCATCGGGATTATGACTCTGTATTGGACCTTCTTTTATATCATCTTTTTTCATGTTTCTATTTATATCTAACAAATGTGCCGTCCTCATATACAATACTATTAAGAACATAATGACCTTGATCAACACCTAGATATCGTGATTGTTTCTTATATACTAAAGGAAAAGAACTCTCTTTTTGTTTTGTGTTTAGATATTCCTCATTTTTATCATAGTCATATATGTATTTTTTCATTGGCCACTTATATGTTCCATAGTCACCATTATGTCCAGCATATGGATTAGATAAAGACCACTGTTCAAAATAGTCTGTGTAGAAAAATGCACGCTCTAGGTGGTGTGTAGAGGGGTCTTTTAAAAATCTTAGTGAGTGATGTCTTGTAGACAAATCATCTATACTTCTAGCAAGCCACCAAAGTAACTCCCAACATGTCTCTGGCACATATGGAGATGTATCAATATATTTCTCAATAGTGTTTAAAATATCAGAGTCTTTTATAATATTAATCCAATCACTATCTTTAATCTTAAAGAATTCTTCCATAGACATTGTTGATGATATTGCAAGAAATAATTCGTCTCCACCGTTACCATTCACATTAATTGATTGTCCATTCCACAACTCAATATTATCGTAGATATAGTTCTTATGAGAATGCCACTGTAAATTAATTTTCTTATTCACCAACAAATCATAAAAACGTGGATTTTCTTGCACACTGTTTGTTGATAGATAAACTGTAAGACTTGTATCCAACCTTCTAGTTTTCAATAGACTTACCAATGCACATGTGCTGTCTATACCACCAGACCACCATAATCGTATTGGTTTACCAATATCCCATAATTCTACAGCCCTGCGATTAGTCAACTCTTCAAATGTACCTACAGGTTTTGGTGAGATATTATCTGGTAATGGGTTCTCTACCAAATCTAGTTGATTATCAAACCCATGTCTAAAACGTGGAGAGTGTAAACCAAAACTAGTTGCTAATTTATACTCATCTCTTGCACTTATTTCTGGAAAAGAATTTAGATGATAATATATAATCTTACTCACTTTTCCCCCTCAACATATCAACAATCTCTGCTTCGTCCTTGGTCATACCCCAAGTCGGCGGGATTTTGAGATACTCTTCTTCTTCCGCCGTGTTCTCTCTTCCCAGAACCTTGTTGCGATGGGGGAACCGGCCGAACCGGGCGATTACATCACGGTGATCAATCGATGAGGCAAGCGACTTTTCGTCGTCAAACGCTTTGTATTTTTCAACCGCAATGTCCTGATCGCTCAGTTTCTCGCTATGTACCAGCGGCAGGTAAAAGAATTTGCGCGCCTCGAGACTTATAGCAGCATCGAAGTCCTGCGCGAGGGCGTGATGCGACAAATTGCAGGCTTTGGCATCCGTGTGAAACGCCTTGCCGGTGCCTCGGTAGATATTGCGCGGGAACTGGTCGAGTGAAATTACCAGTGCCAAGCATTCCGAGGGTGTTTCTTTCAGATGGTCCAACTCACCCGCAGCAGCACATTCATGCACGGAGGCAAACCGGGCGATCAATTCTGCATCGAATTCGGGCGTAGATTTAAACCAGATACGTCGTTTTTTCACACTCTCAGACATATCGGATGTGCCGAACCAGAACTTCAGGATGTCTTTGGCAATGGAGTCCATTAGGTCTTTGGTGTAGTTATTCTTACTCACTTTTACCCTTCAACATTTTTTGTAACTCAGCGGTGCTACCAACAAACAATGCATTAGTTACACTCTTAGGTCCGTGGTCTGGAACCTCTTTGAGTTTCTTCATCTTCTCTTGTAGGTCACCTAGTTTCTCAGTGACCTCTGCAACATTCTTAATTAACTGTCCTGCAACCTCGTATGCTCTTGGATGCTCACCCTCTCTTGCAAGTTCAAGGATACCCTCAATCGCAGTGGAACCCTGTTCAACCAACCGATAGAAATTCTCTCTTTGGTATTTGTAGTCAGCATCAATATCTTCACCACCTTCTATCTCTACTGGATAACGGGAAACATCAGACATTTTAGGCTTTTGGTTTAAAGATGACTCTGGTGGAATAACATCCCCAACCACTCCAAGTGCTTTCTCTATTTCATTTACCATATTAATTCCTCTGTATATTTATGATGGGGCCCAAGCTTTATATGGAAGTTTTATTTCTCTATCGCGTAAATATTTTTTTTGAAAAACTTTGGGTGTTTGATTTTTAATCCATGGCATAACATGCAACCATTCTTGTACGAACTTTTTATCATAAAATACATTTCTATTCTCCAATCCATAGGCCAATGACAAAGTTTCAAACAGGTCAAGTAAACGTCTTGCTTGTCCTCCATAAAAGTGTTGCCACGGAAATACTGTTGATAAATCCTCTGGCCAGATAGAAAAACCAGCTGGGTTTTTATTCATAATGCCGTTGTACTTCAAAGGATACCCAGCTGGTAACGCTGGATAATTATCAAAAATTTCATCTCCTCCGTTTCCAGTAAATATAACTTTACTGTTAAATTCAGAAATACATTTTTCTCTCATTACCCACTGAGCTCGCAGACGTAAATTTGCAGACACTAATCTGTTTCTATTATTACTCCATTTGGATTTTGATTTTTTTTCATCCCAATTGGGGGGACAATCGGTGGGGAAGCTTTCTATCTTAATATTTTTATTATATGTGTCTGTATATTTAATAATTTGATTCAATGATTCAATATCTTCGTTCCACGGACTTGCTAAACAAGTTACACTGTTAAAATGTTTTTTATGGTCAGATAAACACAATGCAATAGGTGAACTATCTAAACCACTACTGAGAAGTATAGTTAAATTTTCTGTATAGCGTTTAAGAACTGCTTCTTCGAAGGAATTGGTAAGATCATCCAAATTATCTTTATACTGATTTAAATCCCATTTATGAAGTTCTGTATTAACTGGTTTCAATATACCAGTTTTTACATTATAATTATGATGGCTATTATGTGGAATTCTATAGAATGTGTTATTCCATTCAGTATCGTTGTACATAGCAAACTTGAGATCAAAGGGTTGAGACACGCCGGGCGGACCAAATCTTCCACCTTTAGGGTCTGTCATTGGAAAAGTACTGAAATAGAAATAATCATCAATTTTATAATAAAATGCTTGTCTTGTACTCCACGGATCAGTAAATAAATCTATATTATTAGTTTTCTCATCATAAATTATGAACAAGAATTCGCCATCTAAATATTCTGTAAATTTGTCACCATATTCTAAATATTTGTCAATGCAAAAAAAGATACTACTGAATAATGGATGACGATTATAAATTTCTCCAATCAATATATAATACTTGTTATTATGTTTGAAAGGTTGTACAACATCTTTTCCAGTAATACTTGATAGGTGGTGTGTTATATAAACACCGTTAACATCTATAGTATTACTAGCATCTGGTCCACCCAACTTCAAATAATCATCAATTAATATTGAGTTTGGGTTGTTAGTTATTTTGAAAGTAGACATAATCTATTTATACCGTTTACGGTTGCTTTGGAGGTTGCCTTGGAACCCAAATCCAACATCGGGGTTAGACCATTCGAATATACTACATTTTCTTAGATACTCTTTAGTAATATGTTTGTATTCTATATTTTTATAATGCGGTTTCATATTTAACCAATCTTGTGCGAGTTGTTTATCATAAAAAACGCTTCTTACTTCTTGTCCAAAAAAACAACAATATGTGTAATGATAATCTATGGAATTTATATAACCATATAATTCTCTTTTATCTTCATACAATCTTCTGTATGGAAAGATTTCATTTTGATTTTCAGGCCATAAATCAAAATCAGAATTAGTTTTACTCCTATACATATCAATAGTTTCATCACTACCGCTACCCATAAGAATTACCTTACTACCAAAAGACAATGCAAGTTTTCTTAGTTCAGATGATATTGTATGTTGTTGAGTCGGATAATAATTTTTATCTCTCATATGTTCCTCTGTTACATAAGTATGGTTAATATAATCCCCACAATACTCAACTACTTTGTTAATTGCTTTTTGATTTTCAAAATTCTTAACAATGGATGTGAGTGCATTAAAATTTTTCTTGTTTTTTGCTAAACAACATGCAACAGCCAAACTATCAACTCCGCCGCTCATAAAAAGTGTAGAATTGGGATACCATCTTTTATTTACAGCATCTTCGAATGACATGATAACATTATCAAGGTTATCACTATTCTGTTCTAAATTCCACTTGTGTAAATGATCATTTACAATATTAAATTCTTTTATATCAATATCAAATACAACATGTGAATTTGCAGGCAATCTGTAGTGACCTTCCAAATTTTTAAAATATTTGAAAATGTCTGGTGTTTTGTTTATTAGAGAAGTAAAATAAAAATTATCACCATCTTCAAAGTAATATGCTTGTTTTGTAGAAAATGGGTCAGTGAAAAAATGAATTTTTCTATTATCAACAACAATGAATAGGAATTCACCATCTAAATGTTCTGTAAATTTATCACCATACTCATTGTATTTTTCAATACCAAAATAGATATCACTTGGCCAAGAATCATCGTAATTATAAATCTCACCGATTAATATAAAATATTTCCCACCGTGATAAATTGGTTGTGGTGTTATTTCACCAGTAATATTTAACAAGTGATGTGTTATGTAGATACCGTTAAGTTCTACGGTATTTGATTTTGTAGGACCACCATCTCTCAGATATTGATCTACAAAAATTTCATTTGAGTCATTAGTTATTTTAAAAGTACACATTTCTCATTCATAAATTAAGTACGGCAATTTTCCGTCCTCATTTCGACCCCTATACATATAAGTTTTTGGGTCAGCTTCATGTCTCCAAGGACCATAACTGCCGTGTTTAGCACAATACAAATCAAAATCTCTTCCTGTCTTACCCTCACTGACGAAAGTTTTATAGGTTCTCCAGTATGCAATCTCACGGCCGCTACGAGACTTTGAATGTCTAATACACAAATCTCGCAACTCTTTTGGTAAGAATTCATATTGTTCAAACCGACCCATCATATGTTTTGCGACCTCATCATAGTTAAAATCATCACCAATTGATACTGGAACTAATTCTTTTACACCCGCTAAATATATATCAACTCCGGCGCTCTCAGGATATTTTCTCAACACATCGTACCCGCAAGTTGAAGTATTTTCTAATGATATACCAATTGATATTGCGTCAACACAAGTTTCTTTAATCCATATTGGATAACCTTGAAATCGTGGTTTAATAGAACCAATATCATAAGTTCCTTTTATGAACCCCTGTCTTATAGGAACACGTTCTTTGACGTAATTATTTGGCCAGTTTATACGCTCAAAATTAAAATCTCTAGTTTCAGATTTTAGAAAAAGAATAATGTTTGTAAGTTTATTAGACTGTTTTGAGTTGTACTCTTTACTTTCAAATTCTTCATAAGAGTATCGTGCAACAATATCAGCGTCAGTTTCAGTTAACCAACGATAAAGTGAATAAGTTGAGTTTATACCACCTGAGAATGGTATGAGTATTTTCATACTAATCCCACAAATTTGTGTTTACCTTCACAAGAAAACAGTCTTTACCAAAACAATCTTCCATATAAGAACTACAATGAATTCTTGAAGTCTCAAACATTACAACTTGACCAATATTCCAAGGAACAGATTCCGCAAAACTAAATCCATGTAACATCTCAATTGGATGGTGTTGCAAATGTTTTTCCCAAATTTCTACATCAAAGGGTTCATCGGTATATCCAACTAAATCGCTATAATCATAACCAAATTCCCATCCTTTTGCACCATGCTTTCTATAGAATTTTTCGTCGTCATTTTCGGGTTCAATTCCAGACTTTGCAGACCAAGGAGTTTTTTGATGAAAATATACAGTCTCAGTTGTTCCCGCACTTCCATCTTCTTTGTAACATCTTAGTGGAAAGAATACTGTTGTGTTTGCGGGTCTTGGCATTTGTCCTGTTTTGTTGTGTGATTTCCAATCATCACCTAGATAATTTTCACCATCATTGTGTATATGAATTGGTTCTTTGTAATACCCATACCTACCTTGAGTATTTGGTTCAAACCCAATAATTGGTTTTAGAATTTCATTAAAAAGATTACAAGCTTTGGTTCTTTCATCTTCAGTGAAAATTTCGAAATTAGTATGACCTTGCATAGAATCACTTATCTCATCTATTGGCAACCCACTATCGGATATTTTTCTATATCCCAAATAATTTTCGTTAATTTCATACGCGAATTTTCGAACTCGTTCTAAAACTTGTAACTCTTCTTCTAAATTTATTAGATTATCAATTACCGATAAAGGCACATCTGCATAATGAAACATGTTATCACTCATCACTTCCTGTTTCTGGATTAAAGTTCTTTGCATCCTCAAAGAATGATGTTGTCTCACTGAAACCAAAATCATCATCAGCATCAGCACTCGTTGGGTTTGGTGTAACTGTGTATCTCTGTTCCCTCTTAGGTGACTGATCAGGTAGGTCTGTATACTGGTCAACCTGTACAGTCTTAATAACCTTACTAGAGGTAACAGGTCCGTAGAGATGGAACTTAGCAGTAAAAGAGAGAGTGTAGATAATAGCTCTACGGTTTGCAAAGTCACCCTGATAATCGTCTTCGTAACCAATACTATTCAGAACAACAGGGACATCTCTCTTGATACCCATGTCTGTGTTGTCATTGATTGTGACTGTATAATCAGGTTGGAAGTATGGTAGAATCTGTTCTACAATCTGCAACGCATCATCTGACTGTTTTGAGAGAATGTAAAGTTCAAAGTCAATGTTGTATGGAACAGGCATGTACTGCGTGTCCAACTGGTCAGACTTTGCACCCTTCACCTTCTTGAACTTCTGCACACGTTGTAGTTTGCGTGATGGGTCATATGTCATACCAGTAATCTCAAACCCAATACGAGGTAGAGTTACAGCAGTCTGATTAGACAAAGATGGATCATCATTCAGACGGACAAGGAACTTCTGCCGTGGACCATATGCAAGAGGAACCTTCATAGACTGTTGAATAGTTCCACTGTTGTCCTTACGAACAAGATGAATATCATTGAAAAGTGAGCCGAAAGAAACGACCACCTTACGAATTGTTTCGTGGTAGAACTGCTGTCCTAACATTACGATGGTTCTCCTGCATCACCGAATGGGTTTGATTCGCTGAAGTCTAGGATAGTATCATCCAGACTGTCGAATAGTTCATTCTGATTGACCTTATCCGTTGATTGGTCACCTACTATATAGTCCTCATTGATAAAGTATGATGGATCACCAGTATCAGCAGAACTTTCAATTAGGATAGACTCACCAACAGAACTGCTGTCGTCTTCACCAATGATGTTGTCTCCGTCTGTCTCCTCAAGAAGAAGACCAGAGTTATCTTCGAGTCTGATATTCTCATTGACTGCACTTGACTGTTCAAGTGTGAACTGATAAGTGAGTGCATCCATTGAGTCTGCATCTTCGATTGCATCAATTGCAGCAATGTCTGTGTCGAGAACTTCTGAACCATAATCAAATGTGCGACAACGCATTTTGTATACTGGGTTGTTGTCGAGTTGATGGAATGGCTCATCGTGGTCAACGAAGTTAATCTCAAACAATTTACCGAGGATGGGGTGGTAGATTGCATCACCCTCTTGTGGTCTATCTGCGTCTGTAGAAGATGCCTCTGAGATTAGATACCCACTCTCGTATGAGGATGGAATGTCAACCTCGTCACTGTCTAGTGTTCCATCCTCAAGTAGAATAGAACCTGTGAGTGTATCTGTACCACTCTCAATCGTGAACTGTTTGGTGATGTCTCTAAATCTACTCTTACTGACAACGAAGGTGACTTCACTGAGGTTCTGCAAACCAAACTGAGTCATCAATTCTCGTTCACCAGCATACCCACCACCAGAGTTCTCAACATACATTTCAATCTTTGACTGAGTGTTGAACTTGGATAGAGAGTCTTCACCAAGGAACGTGTCCTCAGCCACAAGTGTGCGGTCAAGATAATAAACATCGTGACCGTAAATCTGAATTGCTTCTGCAATCAAATCTGCATACAGATTTTTTTCTGTGGTAAGTGCATGTTGATTGCTTGTGTGAAATGCTTTATTGACTGCCATGTTTATCCAATCATGTAGTTAACTGGTAGTTCGAACGCAAGTTTCATCTCTTCTTCAAGTCTAATAATCTCTTCTTGCGCCTGAGTGTAAATTGTTTCACCGTTCATCGTCACACCACCGAGCATCTCTACGCCACTAAACTTGGAAAGGTTTGCACCCCACTGTCTCTTAATCAGTGCGGTTGCGTACTTCTTTAGATACATGTCATTGTATAGGTCTGTGAATGTGCCGGGATCAAGTTTACGATAACAATCAATGATAATATAATCAACGTCAGCAGTTACCTTATTCTCCCAATCCATGTCAATATACAAACGGTTTTGATGTTGATTAAAACGAAGTGGTGTCTCCCCAACAAGAATATGTTCTAGTAGGTCTAGGTTATCCATAGCCATCTGATATTGAATAACAGATGTAGATGAGAGGTCAAATAAATCATTTAGTCGTAACTGATAACGTAGATCGAACATACTTGAACCACCACCTGTATCACTAAATGGAAAAACTTGCATTACTGCAAGTACTGAATCGGGAACAGGAATCCAGTTCTTACCTTCGTACCACACGGCAGTTGTTGAACCATCAACATCAGTTACAGTTGATAGTGTCTCGTTAGACCTTGCCCGTGTAACGTCTGCGGTTGTGATAAGATGTTTAAGGTACATCCTTTCACATCCATCGTAGTGATATTCTGCAAAGAATTGTAGTGCCTCGTCAATACGGTCATCAACTTGGTCATCTGACACGTTAATGTCGATAACCCCATATCCAAGGTTCCGTAGACAATAATTCTTGAAGTCTGCTCTGGTAGAAGGTATTGCCATTAGAAGATTCCTTTTTTATATATTTATAACATTATGTATTGTGAGGTTTCGTTGGTAGTATTTTCTGAGAGGTTAACTCCGGCGTATAGTTATGAGTTCGATTCCAATAGGGATAACTTTTGCCTCTAAATTTATGACCCACATAAGCAATGTGTCTTGTTTCTGGATTACTTTCTTTTGTGAAATATTTCCCGTATTTTCCCTCTTTCATAATCAGATCATCAAGTTCCTCTGCACCAAAACCCTCTTTTTTCTTTTCATTATACCATTCCCAACATTTACATTTAGAGCATTCTCCACAAGGACAGATAGATACTAGTTTTTGAAGCTCTTTTGGTATCAACTCCCAAGTTTCCCATCTTCCTATAGGTTTATCATTACGACTCATTAGAGGCCAGTCAATAGTAATATCTGTATAATCCCTAAGAATAGAATGATCTAACCTAGTATATGAATTATCCTTTTCATAAAACTTTCCAATAGGGTCTGTAGTTTGAAAATACCAGTTAGAGGGACTCCAGTTATATGTATTATATCCCATACATATCAAATCTACACCATGCATTTCTGATAACAGTGCAATATTATAAAATTTTGACCTTATGGTTTCTAACTTGATATCACTAGCATGATCTTCAAACTCTGCAAAACCAAAATCAAAATCACGAACGTTTTCTCTCAACCAATTGCAGACAATAGGATATTGTTCTAAGTCCTGATCGGATGCGTCAAGGTGAAGTATTCTTGATATTACATGATCCCTAGTTTCAGTGAGAAGTTTATATAAAAGATATGTACTATCTGAAGAGGAACTAGATGCTGCGAAAATTTTCATAGTCTTTCCACTCATGTGGCTTGTTTAGTCGATTGGTGAAATGGACATATTTAATATCTGGATGAAACTCTCCGCCCATGTATATGTAGTCATTACCCGTGAGTTGTTCATACTTCTGTGTCATGTTATAGTTCCATCGATTAACACTACCCGATATTACATCGTCACTGACAACCCATCGTGTGAACCACTCGTTTGGTAATACCACAAGGTCCAACTGTTCCCTGACACTATCCTCTACAAAATACTGCTCTCCGTTCACTGGTCCTGTTGTTGTTCCATTCTCAATGTAGAACTTCTGCCAGTAATGAATGTCACTCATAAACTTGTCGTAGATATATCGACAGTCCTTCGGATAGTATTTGAAGAACCCACCATTGATGTGATACTCGTTGACATCGTTTCTCCACCATCCCGGCATCGCAACAAACTGACCTCGTTCAATTGGGTAATCAAAAATTTTCTCGTAGTCGTTGATGAGAAGAACGTCAATGTCCATCACACAGATAGGTTCGTCAGTCTCCATCTGCATACCCCACATCTTATTCCACTGTAGAGTTACCTTCTCATGATATGGCTCTCGTATCCAGATGATGTTATGCTTCGATAACTTTCTCTCTAGGTATTCTTCGTACTCTGGTCCATATTTGTCACCGATACGAACACATACTATATCCATTTATCAAATCTCTGTTTTGTTGGAGTCCATCCTCGTAAGTAAGCACCATCAGCGTGTTTCAAAACGTCCAGTAAGTTATTAAATGAATCAACCAATTCATCTAGAGTATAATATGCATGTGACATATGATAACTGAAGATGTTAGTTGCATCAAAAAACACAGTTTTCCCTTTAATTTTTTCGGAGATTCTATCATAGTCTGGTGATATTAAGTCCATCAACCAATATTCAATGTCATAATCATCGTGCATTTTTTGTTCTAATTTTCTCAAATCTTCAAATGCAGGCATATCTTTCTTTGCGTTTTTAGATGAAATAGAATCCGGCATTACCATATTGTGAGTGAGTCTTTTACTATAATAATTAATTTCCTCTAAAGACATGTTCATCTCTACAATCATTTGTTTTATGTCTAGATTTTCTTGACAATAATCAAACAACACAATCTCACCGTCAAACTTCAATCTGTCTACAATCAACGCAGCACGTTGACCCGCCGTAGTAGAAAATATAACATCGAATTTTTCGGTGGGTAACTCTCCAACACTTTCTGTGTTCTCTATATAAAACTGTTTCGTTATCCTTGTCATAAATCTACTAAAATAGTAGTCATTTAAATCTACATTATCAAGGTCTTTCCAAGATTCAGTTTGATGATCTCTATAATATGAGAACGACTTTCTTGATCTTTCATCATTAGTAAAATTTGTGATAGTAGGCATACCCTCTACATCAATCCACGGTGGGGTGTAGTCATCATGAAAATTATCAGGGGATCGTTTAACAACATCATATCTCTCTGACATGTCGGGAGCTCCAATTTCTCTCCATATCTTCAAATTCAAATTCATATGTTGGTGATGGAAATACGCTTTACGGTTTGGTCTAGCCATTATGTGAGCTTTGCAAAACTCACCACTCTCTACAAAATCGTAAAAGTCTGTTATTGATGTTTCTCTTTTCTCTGGACCACCAGATACCATATCAAATACCATACCAACTGATACAATCATAGCATGAGTATGATCACAACTTAAAAGAATATCATGAACTTCACTTCTATAACAAAAACGGACATCATGTCCAGTACCAGAACCAGTTGCACCACCAGAAACCATAAATGTTGTGGTTTGAGTTTGTTTCTCTATTCCAAAATCCCACTTTAGTTTATCTGGATAAACTACCAGAAATAACATATGTTCAAATCTTTTGTATATTTTTTTATTATATGATTCACCTACCCACAAGGTAACAAACTCATCAAAACTATTCATCAATCTCTCTCAATACATCTTTACCAAACTGTTTTACAAGAGACTTTCTCATCAACTCTTCACGTTCTTTATTGAAACCACCATGCATAATAAAGTGATATCTGTTCTCATTTGAACTGTTTAGTGCTTCATGTTCCACACCGTTATCAAACCAGAAGCCAGTGCAGTTCTCAAAAGGCAATTCTTCTTTTGTGTCTGCTCGTCTTAGGTAACAGTTCTCTGGTTGATAGAATGCAATGTTAATTGCACCAGCAATGTTTCTAATTCTGTTCTCTCTTATTCTCTGTGGACTTGCATCATTATGTGCGTCAATACCAGCACCAGGCTCTAACAACATGAAACGTAAACGTCTATAAGTTTTGTGGGGGAAGTCCTCCAACCACCTCTTTGTCTCTGGACAGACCTCTGCAATCTCTGTCCAGCCCCACTCAACATCTTCCTCTTTCAGTCCATGACCTTCTGGGTTTTTGGTGTGAAACCACCCAAGAGAAATATCACTACCTTTCTCCACAAAACTGTGAATGGATGCAGACTTCCAACCGCCATGTCCACCGTCACCAAAACGATGCTGTACAAAGAACCCCTCGTCGTACACTGCTTGTGCCTCTTGAATGCAAACCTCTGGTATCTCTATGTCCATCTTGAGATACCAGACATCATTATCTCTGCACCAATCTACAATCTGTTTATGACTCATTTGCCTATCACCATAAACCTTTCCATACCATTTGCCAGTTTCTTTGTCCCACTATACATGATGTCCACAAACTCAGCCTGCTCTGCAAGTTCTTCTGGACCACTCACACAATTAATGTGATCCTCATATTTATCTTCATTTGTTGATTGTAAAACATAGACAGCATCATTGAAGAAACCTCTATTGAGTTGTTTAAATCTAGTCATTGGAAACATGTGTTCACAAGACGTATTGATAATAAGATTAAATACAGGCTCCGTTTTCTTTTGTTTGTTCCATATAGGATCAAACATCGTGTTTACAATATCACACTTATATTGTTTTTTATCTTTATATGTCTTGTTAAATTTATAACCAATTGTCTTTGCATCCTCATCAATCTCAAAATTATGAATGAACTCGACGCCGTGTTCTATCAACAAGGGAACAATATAGTTTGCATACCAACCACCAAGAAGAGCAACTGACTTTGGAAACAACATAAGTTCTGACAACTCATTTACAATCCACAACTTACTTTCTAATTGAGATTGGTTCATAGAAACCATTACTCTTTTGTACAGATATGTTTCTGATGATGATAATGCGTTTTTCCAATCGTGAGCCAACTCTGGAGTAAATTTCAAATATTCCATAAAGATTTCATCTCCTCAACATCATTATTTTCTGCACTATTGTTAAACAAACAAATCTTATGATCAGTCCTAAGTTTATTTTTCTCCATATCATCTGGAAACACATTACCCTTATACCAAGAGTAAATATCTCCTTGTGGGAATCCTTGAACATAACCACTATCTTCCCAAGGATTATACCAGTGGTGAGCAAAGTAATTGTCTAAACTAGGATATGTGAAGAAGATAACCTCTGCATTATCTTTAACGTGTTGTAACACGGGTTTCATCTGCCCTCTGTTCCATCGAATGACAGAGGAATTTAGTGGAGTTGAACTATGCTTTGCATAGTTCTTCTTGACTGTTTCCATGTCATTCCACCACCCACGGACAATCCAAGGTTTGTTCATAGGCAACTCAAAGAAGTATTTTAGGTCTTGATGTATGACCACATCTAGGTCAACAAAAAGAAACTTGTCACCTTCCACATAATCATCACTGAACATATAACACTTACGCCAGGCCCAGAAGAAGTTCTTACTTGGAATGTAGTGGTGGTCAAGATATGTTGGGAGTTTAATATCGTATTCATGGGTCGGTTTGTCAGTAAAACAATAGAAGTTGAAATCAACAGAACAGTTTTTTTCGCACTGCTCTTTTAGTTTCTCCACATAACTATCGTCGTACTTATCACCCCACTTAATACACAGTATGTTGTTCATAATATGGTTTCCACTCAGGAGCAAGGTCAAGCAAACATGTACCTCTATGTAGGTCACGACTCTTAACGTCTTTGAGCATCTCGTACATCAGCTCTTCATCATAAGGGACAGTTTCCAAATAGTCAACGATCTTTTTGAAATCATCGTTGTACTCACTCTTCCAATTAGAAAAATATAAGTTGATGTATTCTTCTCGTATCTCTGGTGGTACGGTTGTTATAACATACTCCTCACCCTGTCCCCAAACGAGACTTCCAGTTGAAAATGGAAAAAACTTGCCTGGATATTTTTCCATGAGTCCACCTAAACCGTGTGCAATCTCCCATAGATACCCTATATTTAATGCATTGATTGTAGATACAAATAACACTTTTGTGTTAGGCAGAGAAGCATATCTTTCAGAATTCTTATAGATTACATCCCACTTAGATGGGTATCTAAGATACTGATTACGTTCTCCCCATCCCTCAATAGAAATGTTTATCAGACACTCCTTGAACTCTGGAATATAATCGAAGATATTCTTACCATCATACTTAGGAGTGAGGGTTCCGTTAGTGGTAATTCTGAGGTCCATGTCCTTTGCTAGCCCACGGTCAACAATACGTTTCATCAAATCATAATTATATTTGATTGCCAGTGTCTCACCACCAGTTAATTTCAGTTCTACTAGATTGTCGATTACAAAGTCATCACACTCTTGTATGAAACTCTCTGCTTTCTCGTCGTTCTTGTATAGAGTATGATTACCAAGAAATTTAGCATTAGAACGCCCTATGTGTTGGTTCTCACGAGCAATACTAGATGAGTTTGCAGACCCACACATATGACAACGAAGATTACAGAAGTTGGATGGTGCAATCCACTCCATAGTACGAACAAAAGGAGTATCCATATCTGTTTCAAGATACTCTTCCAGTTCTTCCTTGAGTTCTGGTTTGTTATACTCTAAGTATTTGTTGTAAGTTCTACGATGGCTCTCTGGTGAATGTTTTTCTTGTTCTATACAAACCTCACAGTTGGATTCAACTAATGGACCACCACCCGCCATCATCTCCTTACGAAACTGTTTAACTTTATCAGACTGCCAATAATCTTTGATTGTTCTTTTTGTATCCACTGACTCTTTAATAACACAACATGGTTTTATACGCCCAGAAACATCTGTAACAATATTCATGAAAGGTTGTGGACAGAACCAAGGATAATCTTCAATCTTCTTCTTCATAGATAAAATTATGTTCCTTATGTTCGTATTTTCTAAAACGAGATAAGAAAAATCTCACCCTGTAAATAAATTTCTTAATTTTCATTATATATCTCTTTGTATTTGTCGTATAAAAAGTCTGCAATAAATTTATGTCCCACAGCATTCGGGTGGGGATCAGTTTTAGAAATCCTAAATTCGCCGCCGCCCTTGCGCTGTTGTGACCATCTGCCGGGTTTATTATGTGGGGATGCTTCATCAAGAATATGATCAATACAATATCCACCAATTTCATTCATTATTGGCCAACCTATAAATTTGTTTCCTATATTTTTTTCAATGTAATTGATATAAGGACTTTCAATTATTTCTTTTGCAGCCATTATACGACTGTCGTTTACTTTATAAAAATCGAGGGTTTCATTTGGACCTCCTACAGAACAATCAATAGTTTCTAATTCGGTTGTGCTATAAAGGGACATATTAAAAGTTCCTTGAATAAAAATATAAGGTAAATCTTTCAAAAGTTTTTCAGCATGTATAAATGTTCTCAGGGTGTTGCGAGTTGCATGAAAAACATTTTGGTTTTCTAAAATAAATTTATTCAAACCCTCTGTATCACGAGGATTAACATGACGCCATTTATTCCAACTTTTACGGCGTTGAAATCCTATTCTCTGCCATTCACTCCACATCAAAACAATAAGACCAATGTTCTTTTCGTTTAATACAACATCAAGAGTTTTTGCTAAAATTTGGTCATTACCAGAACCAGATTTGCCAAGATTTACACATTCCATATCAAGCATATTTGAAAGATGTTCCGGCCATCTTGGAAAGTCGAAGTTTACATCAGGACTTTGTTTGGAGAACAAATTGTGTTCTGTGTAACTACATCCAATGGCAATGAGTTTTTTTCTAGAAGACTTGAACACCATACTTCTCAATAAATCTAGTAGCGTCACGGGGTGAGTCAACCATTGGTTCACCCTTGATATTTAGTGATGTATTCAAAAGCATTGGACAACCTGTTGCATCGTACCACTCTTCTAGAATAGGACGAATGACAGACTTACAGTTCTTCTTTACAACCTGCACTCTCGCAGTTCCATCAACATGAGTGACAGACTTGTAATCGTGTTTTGCAGTGGCAACAAACTGCATGTATTCGTTCATTGGTCCTTCGAAGTATTCGTCTGCATACTCCTCTAGTATTGATGGTGCGAAAGGACGAAACCTCTGTCGTCTCTTGATGTCATTTACTGTGTCTTTGATGTCATATCTTGGGTCGCCTAGTAGAGAACGATTACCCAAGGCTCTAGGTCCAAACTCTGCTCGACCATGTGCAATACCGCATACTCTGTTATTCAGAAGTTCTTGAATGACACCACGAACCCATATTGGGCGGTCTATGTCAGTTCCAAGATATGGACCTTCCCACTGCAACTTCTTTTTTTGTACAAGTGCTGCTGCACCTAGAGCAGACCCCGCATCACCAGGCGACGGCATAATCCATATGTTCTTGTCTTGTATCTTACTGTTTGCAACACAGTTCAACGCACACCCACCCATCAGAATGATATTCTTCTTGGGACACATATTAACCAGTTCTAAAAGTTTTTTCTCGTATAGAGATTGCACAGATGCAGCAAGGTCTTCTGGTCTTGCGTCTTTCCAGACATCACCAACTCCACGATGATTGTTCATCAACAGAAGGGGTTCCAAGTCATACAAAGGTTCACCAAACGCAGACATACCCATCGTGATATATTCATCCTCGTTGGGTTTCAGTCCTATACGTTGTGTGATTGCCGAGTACAGAAGTCCTAGTGAGTATGGATACTTCCACGACTTCACCTTCTTCATGTTATCCCAAATGGATATAGTGTCCCACTCACCGATTGCATCTACAACAATAATGTTGCAGTCATCGAATGGTGCAGTGTAATACCCTGCCGCAGCATGAGACTCGTGGTGACGAAAACTCACATCATACCTGATGCGAGGTTTCTTCCACTTCTGTCCAGCGTAAAGTCGTCTTAGATTTTTGGAAAATGGTTTCTCATAGTATGCAACTACTGCGTCACGATTATCTCTTATCTTTGACAGTTGATACCAGTGAAGGTATTTGTCACCTTTTTTTCTACTGTGTCTCTCTGCATGAGATGCAAAAATAATCTTATTATCTTCTAGGACACAAATAGCAGCATCATGAAAACCTTCTGATATACCTATAATCATGTAAAGGGAACGAATACTCCTGTGATGTTACCCTCATCATCTTTATGAATTTCTGTATTTTCATTTCTAAAAACTTGATAAAGTGCAAGAATTTCAATTGGACTACTTGCTTTTCTGATAGCAGTCTTTGCATTCTTTGACCTTTCAGATGTGTCAGAATCCTTAACTTCATCTTTTTCGAAAATACTAAGTTTTAATGAGAACAATCTCTCTTTGTCTTCTGCACTCTCAAAATCAAAATTACTAAAGAACCTAAAGACTTCTGCATTCCTTTCTACTGGGTCACCTACTGGGTCACTACCACTATATAAACCAGAACGTTCTGCATAACGATCAAAAGCATCCTTAAATTCTTGACGAATAATATCATTTGCGGCCTTAGTGCGACCTTCAATGTCCTCATAAGAAGTTACTTCTAGAAGAGCCTGAAACTGTTCATCTTCTTCATCTACCTTAAGATAGTGTTCACGGTAGATGTTCATATCATCTTTCCAGAGAATCTTTACAGTATCCAACTCTGAATTTGTGTAAGTAACATCTGCGATTTTGTCTTCCCAAAAATATGCCATTTTAGTATTCCTTATACCTGTGTAATCTTGAAGGTGTATGTTGAGATGGTTGTGGGTGAACCATCTGGAAATTCCTGTGCCCGATAATCATCAAGACCAACCTGTAGAGTCTGATAGTTACCACTGCCATTAAGTCTTGTATCAACCATTGCCGTACCTCTGGAGTTACCAGAACCATTAATGTTATATGATAATTTATTCCCTGCCGTATCTTCTGCTGCATAGTGACGAATATCATTCTTTAGAATTGCATTAAAAGAACTCGTATCAGAAGTCAAATCAACCTGATTTAAGTTACCATCTGTGTCTACAAGAAGAAGTGCTTGTGATGGAAAAGACCTTGCATCACTACGTCTCTGTAGATAATAACTCGTGATGGTAGTGGGTTGGTCAAGTGTTTCTGGAATACCAGCAGCAGTATACAAAGTTGTATCTGCTCGTGTATCAAGAAAGATTGGAGTGGACGAACCAGATACTTCAGTATAGTTTGCAACTGATGCAGAGGTAGAGATCGTATATGTTCCGTTAGTATACGCACTCTCACTAGCGGCAACCATTCCAGTTAGAGTTGCATAGATAAAGGTGTCCACATAGTCTGTGGCAGACATTGCAACAATATCATTACCATCATAGTATGCAGGGAATGCAACGTTGTTTGTATCACCAGTTGCACTGAGTGCCGTATTATATGTTGGTCCTGTAACCTTGTCGTAGTTGACAGTCACAGTTGAAGGTTCTGCTGTTGTTGCCTCATTAGGAAATGCAGATGCATTAGTTGAGTATGCACCAGCCTGTAGTCTGGTATCTGCCATTGTTGGGGATAAAGTACCACTAGAAGCAACGACACTTACCGTTACAGAAGGAGCTGTGCCGTACAGATACGCAATGTACTGTTTCCACTCGTTAATCTGAGTGGCATTCATCTCTTGAATATCTGTTCCATTATAGTATATTGGTGTTCTTACAGTCATTATCCAATTCCATTAATTGTTTTAAGTGTTGTGCCGCCTGAGTTTTTAACTAACAGAGTTGCAGTTGCTGTTGCGGCAATTGTTCCAGTAAAAGTTGCATTACCATTTGATGCAAACGTTAAAGCATTTGTTGTGGTTGCAGGACCAATCGTACCAGTGTCATCAACAATCAATCCACCTACTCTAGTTGATCCAGGCGTAATTGTCAAGTCACCTGATGATGCACCAGTTGCGGTTGTTGTACCAAAGATAACTTGGTCTGCACTTTCATCCCAACCAAGGAACACATTGTCACCAGTAGAACCACGTTCAATTACAATACCAGCATCACTGGATGCAGACGTAGTGCCTGTTCCAAGTTCAATGAGGACATCTTCAATCGTTGTATTTGTTGCACTATTTGTTACTGTTGAACCGTTAACTGTGAGGTTACCTGTGATTGTAACATCGTCTGGGAGTCCGATTGTGATTGTACCAGAAGACTCTGATACCTCAACTTCGTTTGATGTACCAGCAAAAGTAACTGTACCACCAAGTGATGCAGAGGTTGATGTTCCACCACTTGCACCAAATGTAATACCACTGTTTGTTAGAGAAGAGTTACCAATATTACTTAGAGTATTAGATGCACCACTTATTGTTTTGTTTGTAACTGTTGCAGTACTATCTGAGGTAAGAACAGTACCACTAGCATCAGGTAGAGTAATAGTTCTATCGGCGGTTGGGTCTGCTGCAACAAGAGTGGTTTCGAAATCATCTACTGTAGCACCCTCAAAAACAACACCGTCAGAGAAACCTAGTGATGCAAGAGTAACACTACTTACATCTGATCTAAGAGTGTTAAACTGTTCTTTGAACTGTTCAAGAGAACTATCAAGTGAAAGTTCTGTTGCTGTTACTGTTGCCATTTACTTATCCTCTACCAGTTTCAATAACATATTCTTAATTTCATGCATTTCGGATTTAAGACTATTTAGTTCTCTTGTAGTCTCACGAATTTCATCACGTTGTCTTTGAGCCTCTTCTGCACGTTTCTTTGCAATGAGGTATGCAGACTTGTTTGTGTTCACAATTGCATTTGATCTTTCATCACGAACCAAATCATTATGTCCTTCAACTTGTATTCTCATCTTATGTTGCCAGTGCTAGAATTCTAAGGTCTTTAATCCTTGGTGGTCTTGCAGAGTTTGTTGCTCGCATTACAATCTTAATCTGGAAAGCAATGAATTCATCAAGTGGTGTACCGATACCGTCATCTGTTACACCCGCCGTAAACTCATACTCATTAAACTGACCAATACCAAGTGATGGAGAAACACTTACGTCTGGTCCACCAGAACCGGAAACGGTCCCATCATCATTGAAGAACCTAAAGTCTAGTTCATCAAAGTCATTTGCATCATCAGTTCTTAGAATTTTATAGAGAACCTTGATGTCAGCAGTGTCCTCTCTATTTGCATCAAAGATAACTCTAAGTGATGTTGCAGGATTTTCTAGTGTTGCACGTTTTGTCAAATAGATTGCATCGTGGTCATCACCAGATGGGTCTGTCATTGGATCGTAGATTGCTGTAGGATATACATCAGCAGATGAGTCAATCTCATTAATTCTGTTTGCAATGGCCAAGAACGTCATTCTCTTCAAGTCGATAACTGGAGATACATTACTATTTGTTGAAGAGAGTGTCAATGGCATAATCAAAGACTTACTACCAGACAGTTCGTTTGTCTCGTTAATCTCAGAGGCAACCATATATGGTTCTTCATAGTAGTAGTTATCATTCAATGGAATTGTCTCTGCATTAGCAAGAGTAGACTGTGTGAATGAAGTTTGAGAACCACTAGAACTTGTTGCGGTGGTAGGTCTAATCTTTGAAACAATATCACACTCTGGTGGAATGAGAGTTCCAATGATTGTACTACTCACATCATACATTGCATTTTCTGTTGCAGTCACAGAACTTCCACCAAATGTAGAGTCACCACTACTTGCAACAACTGGTGTTGTTGAAAGAGAAATTGTGTAGTAATCCGTAGATGGATTTGCAATCGCAGTATGTGTTTTATTGATTTCTGTAAATGGAACTTTGTGTAACATGTACAATTCTACTGTTGCACCATTTGAGTGAGCTGCAGCAGTTGTTCCACCAACACCTCTTGTTGCACCAGTAATATTATTACCTGTGATTGAGGTGTAAGAAATAATCTCGTCATCAATCTTGATGTAGTAGATACTACCAGATGCAGTTGGTGCATACTTACCTGTGGTATCATCAAAGTTTGTACCAGAGGTTAGTGTGATTGCAGTTGCATCACTTGCAATAGCACCATTCAGTGTAGTCTCCGCACCAGACACCACACCACTAATCGTCACATTATTTGATGTAGAGTGCATCTGGTTATCAAAGTGATTTACCTTTAGAGTGGTACTACTATTTGTCATCACCAATGGATTTTTACCAAGAGTAAGTGTTGGTACTGCATCATTAGTAAGAGTGACTGCACCATTAGCACTTGTATCAAATTCTGCAGCACGAAGAGTAAACTTCATATCTTGTGACGGTGCTGGAGCCCAAGTCCTATTATTATGTCCCTTGAAAAGAACACCAACATGTGGTTGTTCTGAAACAAGATTACCATCTGAATCTTCTTGACCCAAATCAGAAATCCATGCAAGATAATCTGTGGTCGAGGCTTGAACAACAAAACAATACTCAGCCATAGATTTAAGATATACAGGTGATGGGAAATTAAATGTTGTTGCAGTCTTACCATCAGAAGAGGTATTGACTTGAGACGGTTGTAACGTAACTCTACTAAATGGCACAACTCTTGGGCCCGGATAACCATTTACAACGTTTCTAATTTCAACCATAATTGGTAATGTTTCTGATTTTGCAGAAAAGAATAGGTCAATAGATGTAACAAATCTACCAGCATCTTCATCTGATCCAACAGCATCAGATATAAATTGTTTATCTTCATCTGCAATAATAAATGTTTGTGCAAGAGGATCATCCATACCGTCGCCGTCGCCGTCGCCGCCGTCGGTGATGATCTCATGAGCTCGTTCAATTGCTCTTGATTGACTCACATTTTCACGGGCAAGTCTACCATTACGAGTTGCAATAATAGTTTCTTGATTTGTTTCAAGAACGCCTTCAGCAAAATAGAAAGTTGTTCCTCTAGTATCAGTATTTCTTTCATTCGTTGAACTTGATGTTAATATAAACGGGATAGTTCCTGTTGAGAACTGTGGGTTACCAGAAATTTTTGGGTCTGGAATTGCAAATGTACCACCACATTGACTATTTGCCTTAACAATCAATGGACTTCCTGCAGCGGGTGTTGAGTCTGTGGTTGAATCTGCATCTGGTGTAATATATGAACTTATTGACACACCATCAAAAAAACCATATATTCTACTAAAGGGTTTCATTCCCAAAACGTCAAATCGAATATTCCTTGCACGAACAACAGGAATTGCAACTCTAGAAATTGTTCTGAAACCCTGACTCTCTCTTTCAACAGATTCTTCAACAAACGTTCTTGTTCCACTTCTTCTTGAAGTGCCGGTTTCAACTGTGCGAACGGTAACGCCGAAGTCCTTGTTACCTTCGGTCCAGTCCCATGGCGTTCTGGTAGTATTAATTCGACCACTCCAAGTATCCTGCCATGCATTCCAAACAGTTCCTAACTGGTTTCTGTTTGCATTCACAACTGCATCAAAGTTACCTTCGACATTGATAACAAGTTCTGGTGCAACCTCTGTCTCAAACCAAGAGTCTTGGTCTGGGTCAAGTTCTATTGTACCCTGCCATGAAGCAGTTAGAAATGGTGTAACCCTCTCAACACTCGTTGCAAAAGGTTGCTCTGTGAGAACTACCTCTGTATAAGGAAGTGTAAGTAGATCGCCTGTCTTCTGATAACCAGCAGTAGTTCTTGCACTATCAGTTGTTGCCTGTTCAAGAAGATCAATACCCTTTGTCTTATGAACTGGACGTAACTCACCGAGTTGCGTATCCATAGAATTTCTGTAGTCTGGATGTCTAGAATCACCAACAGAGTGTCCACGGAATGGGTCAACGATGAAACCAGACTTAAATCTGTTTAATCCATTTGCATCAGTGACCTCAAAAGACTGTGCATCTTTCTCAAGTAATGAAAGTGTGGTAACTCTTTCAACATTAGTAAGTCTTTGTTCAATTCTACCAATGTCACGCATCGTAAATCTTTGAGTTCTTTCTCTGGTCAAAAGTACATCTTGTGGTTTGAACGTAAATGCGGGTAAAGAAAGGTCTGCAAGTTTCATTGCATTATCAACAGGAGTTGGTAACCGAGGTCTTTCAGAAGACGCCCCTTCTCTTACAATAATATTACCTCTATCATCCATGAAGATAGATGCACGTTTTGGTAAATAGTACTCAAGGTCTGACTGAACGTTAGAAGCTGGTTTACCAAAGTTAGAGTATGATGAACCTGTACCAGTGTAAACTCTAGAGGTAAAGTCAAAAGAGTTTCCAGTGATTTCATCTACTGTTGAAAGTGTTGCACTTGCACCAGCAACGTCAGCAACTCTTGGTCTAAAGTCGTATGTTTCATATAGTGGAAATAGACCTGTTGGTTCTGGATCATCTGGGTCAACTCTTGATGCATTATATGATGGAATGTCTTCGTAATCCATCTGGTTTGCAACATCAGTATATGAGTCAACTGTCATTACATCACCAGTACCATGTTCCATGTAGTCATAAACTACAAGGAGTCTACCCTGTGGTGTGGGAACACTTGGTTTTCTGATGATACGAGAAATGTCATAGAAGTTATCACGTTGTCCTGTATCAAGAAGGAAGTCTGAGGTGATAACAACATCACCAGCCGTCACTGCACTTACTGTTGCAGTTGCGTCAGAGGATTCACCTGTAATAACATCACCTACAGCAAAGTCTGTTGCTGATGTCAGAACATAACTAAATGGTGATGATGTGTCAATAATTCTACCTGTTGCACCACTTGTTCCACCAGTAATCTTTTCACCTCTGGTAAATGTACCAGTAATTGCACCTGTGGTTAGTTCTGGTGCAACAGCATCTGTTGATGTGTCTTCTGAGTCAAACACCGCAACAAGTTTGAATGCATCTGCACGTCCAAGAGAAATATCTCTATCAGTTGGGCGTGTACCATATGCATCCGTTGTGCCTGGTGTTACCTTTACCTGTTTCATCAACTGAACAGTTTTATTCTTTTGTGTAACAGAAGTCTTCGTTGTGGTTGCAAGAAGTTTTACTTTTGATGCATTGAAGTTGGAGTCAGTAATTGTAATTGTACCAGAGCCAGTTCCAGTAATATTACCGTCAATACTTACAATGTCACCAGTTGCGTGAGTAGCACCACTACCGATATCAAGAACAGATAATGTGTAGTCAGCTTCTGTGAAACCATTGAAGGTTTCGTTTGTACCAGCAGTAAAGGATACCACACCAGATGCATCTGTTGTACCAACGAACTGTCTGCGAATGGTGAATTGTGTATCACTTGCACCACCGTTTGCAGTTGTTAAGTGAGTTTTTACAACTCTATGTGATGGTTTGAATAGTGCGATATTTTTTTCTGGGTCTTTTAGCTGAGCACGTTTACGAATAACGTTTGCGGTTGTAATTGCATCAGTTGATGGTGCAGCAGTAAATGAGATTGCAGTTGAGGTAATACCGTCAACAATTCTTTCTTCAGTTGCACCGGCAGTACCAGTAGGAATTTCTAGAACGTCACCAACCTTGACTTCACTCGTATCATAACCAGACACACCAATAAGGTTGTCTGTACCAGTTGTCTCTGTACGATATGTGCCACTAAGTGTTAACTGATTATCAAGAACAATATCAGCAGTGAAGTCTTGGTTAGCATCTGCATCATTCATAAAGATTTGTTTGAAGTCTTGGAATGAATATGTTGTGATTGATGAGATTGTAATGTCTACATTACCAGATGTCTCAACAATACTATCCGTTTCAGATGAGTCTGAAGCTGTAATCTTTTCACCAGCAGAGAATGTTCCGATAACGTTTGTTAGGTTGACATTAGTTGTTGATGTACCTTCACCAAATACAAGACCAGTTGCACCACTCGTTACACCTGTAACAAGAACACCATCAGTGTGGTTTGCCGTGAGTGTTGGACTTGGTGTACCACTCAGAGTTAGAACTGTAAATGGTCTTAGGTCAAACAAGAACAACTTGTACTGTGAGGTTGTGTTAGAAGAAGTTGCACCCGCCGTACCACTATGATAAGACATAGAACGAGAACGTCCTACACCAACCAGTGTTCCGTTTGCGGCGCCACGAGATGAGTTTCGTGTATCATAGAACTGACACTCTTTGAAAGGAGTTGCCTCACTGGTTACTTCTGAGATGTCTGGTGAGTTGTAAATATTTGTGATAAGTGCATAGTTACCAGTATCAAAAACTGTAATGTCAGCATTCTTAGTTTCAAAGTCACGAGCCTTATTGATGTCCTTGAATGATGGAGTATTTTTTAATATTTCATATCCATTAACGTATGCCTTGCCCGGAGAAACTCTAATTGAAAGTAAATCTGAACTTGCGGTATTACCATCCTCTGTAGTTGCACCAACGGCAAATCTACCCGTGTTTTCATTTACAGTTACGGACTCTTCAACCTTAAATTGAAATGGTTTAACAGTATAGTTACCAGACTCATCAAATGTGCGCCTTGCAAATTCCTGAGATAATACAGAATACTCTGTCTCTCTACCCATTGCAACAACCGAACCATTCTTAATCTGTGCAAGTTGAACGAAGTTTGCATTAGTTACAGCTGTTTTCTTGGCAAGAGTAAGAGAAATCTGAAGACGATGAGCACCCTTTGCAGCAAAGTTTGAAGACCCCTGTGCATTGTCTAGAAGTGATGATTCATCCTCTGGAGTAACTAGTGTCTCTGTAATATCAAAACCAACAAATCCATTAAAATTGATATCATATGGATCAAGTGTAATTTGTTGATTACCAGAAGCAACAAAAAAACCTCTTATAAAATAAACACCAGCTCGAACATAGTAAGCAATACCTGTTCTAGATGCTGGTCCTGTTGCACTTGTTGCATCAGTAGAAGTTGCAGTAAAAGTAGTTGCTGAAACAACATCAGCATCATAAGAAATCGTATCATGTTGAATTGCAACATCAGCAGTAATATTCTCGCCATCTGCAAATACCGCAGTCGCATTGTCTGTTCCTGCTCTTAAATAGTTAATAAAAAGAAGGGGTTGTTCTGTAGCACTACCTGCCTGATATCCAATAACCTCTGCTTGAATACCAGTAGTTGCACCAGTGATAATAACTCTTGTGTTTTCATTAAAATATTTTGATGGGTCTACGTTTTCTCCACCAAATTGTGTTGCAAGTTTTAGTGAATAATATCTATTAATACCAGACTGGCCAGGAACAACGGCAGCACCTTCTTTAAAAACATGACTACCATGTGTCTCAATCTGATACTGCAACTGACTCTGTAACTGAGTAAGTTCTCTTGCCTGAACTGCAAAACCAGGCCGAAAGAGTGTGCGAACATAATTATTGTCCTCACTAAAGTCGTCGTAATAAGGTGCAGCGTTAAGATTTGTTTTTTGTGCCATATTAGAATTCCACTATGATTTTGATGTCTTCTGTTTGGTCGGTTGCCCGAGAGATAGGTGACCTGTTCTCATTATATATGATGTCTCCACTATCGGGTTGTAATTCTGGATTTGCATATCCATCAGTAAAGGTAATTGTGTTACCACCAGAGAGTGTTACTGCACTATCTGCGTCAGCATCTGGTGTTCCTGATGCAGATGAGTCTGCACCACTTACAGAATTTGCACCAGAGAATGCAACTAATCCACCAGTAGTTGAGTTTGTACCATAGTCACCATAACGTTCCTGTTGGTAATACAAGATACTTAAATCTGAATCCCACTCTACAACTTTACCAATCGCACCTGTTGATGTCTGAGTAATCTTCTCGTCAGCAGTAAATGTTCCACTTACACCTGTAAGTTTAAGTGCAGAGGTCTGACGAATTGTTGCATCTGTTGCAACTGTGGAAGTTCCATAGTTAGTTGGGTCAACTACGATTGCAATGTTTCTAAAGTCGTTACCTGTGAGAAGGTCATCACGTTCTGCACCGATAAAGAGTGTATTCAACATAACATAGTGACCACCAAGTTGGTCAACGGCATTTGAACCATGACCACCTTTTGGACTAATCACAACACGAATGGAACCACCAGAACCACCGATTGGAGATGAACTTGTTAGGGCTGCATCTGAGAATGTATAACCTGATGCAAGATTTACAGTTCCGAAAGTATATCCAGAACCGCCCGCATAAACAGTTGTGTCTGTTCCATCTGTTAGACCGAATGCGTTGAGAACACCGTCTCCGTCCACAACGATCTTTACGATTGCACCAGAGGCAGTCCCTTGGTTTGCACCGTCACCATAAACTGCCGCATAGTATGTTCCCGCTGTATAACCAGAACCACCAGTAACAACGAGTGATTCGATTTTACCATCAGTTGCAGCAGAAGAAACAGTTGAGTTTGTACGAACAGGCATAAAGTCCGTTGTTAGAAACTTAACTTGATCAGATGCACTGATGGTATACATGTACTTAAGAATGTATCCACCAGAAGCAAAGGGCGTATTTGATTCGGAAGTTGGTTCTGTGCCAGAATATGCAGTACCAGCATTATTGTCTAGAACCATGTACACTCTGTTATCTGATGTTCTAAAGTAAAATGTTGAGTCATACAGATTTGTTGCACCAGATGTAGAAGTATTTGATGCACTAACAGTGTCGTCATACATGTCATATGTTGTTGCGTTTGCCCAATCTCTACGGGGAATAACATACTGAACATCAGTAGTTGCAATATTCTTACCAGCAATGGTCTGATCCCAAACATAGAACTCACTGGACACATCATCAACAGGAGTTGGTGGTGCAGAGTCAGTTCCACCACTGGTTCCAGCAGTAAATGAAGTTGCCTTACCAATCAACATGTAATATGTTGACTTTGCAGTCTCTGAGAATGACTCATAAAACTGTTCGGCGTTATGTTGTCTGAATTTTTGTGTGATGATTGCAGTCATTTGTTATTCCTTTAACCCTACAGTTATTTATGCGAAACTCTTAACAGTTTTTAATGTTGTTCCCGCTGAATTTTTAATTTCAAAGTCTACTGTTCCTACAGCAGCAACTGTTCCAGAAAATGTAACGTTACCATTTGCAGCGATTGTAATTGCACCAGTGGTTGTTGCAGAACCAATCGTTCCTGCATCTGGAATTACGATATTACCACCAGTGGTAATAGCACCAGCAAAAGTTGCAGTTGAATTATCAAGTTTAAGTCTTTGAGTGCCGCCGGTCGTAAATGCGACTTCATCTGCTGCACTAAAATAGATACCTGTATTTGTATCCCCTGTTTTTGTGATTGAAGGGGCAGCAGCAGAACCAGCAGCAAAAGAAGCAACACCAGTAACAGTAGGACCAGCAAGAGTTACGACAGAAGAAGTTGCACTTAAACCAGTAGTTAGTGCGGTTCCAGTTCCAAGTAGAGTGTAAATCTCATTGAAGTTGTCATTTATCTTATCGCCGCCGGTGCGGATAGGATCACCAGTACCATCGTTTACTGTCGTTCCCAGAGAAAGTGATTGTTTTGCCATAATAGTTCCTTGTTACCTTCTATTACGCATCATTAGTGGCGTCTGTAGTAAAGAATATCTTTACACCAATAAGTCTTGCATCTTCTGTCATGTCATCATTTGCATCAGAGACATCTCTAAAAATTCTGAAATAACATATGTCACCAACAGCAGGAGTTCCAGCAATTGTAACAGCACTACTCTCTGCCGTCACACACTGATCTTCTGCAGCACCTAAAGCATCATCTGTTACTACAACAGCAGTTCCATATGCAACATCAATGGTATCGTTATCTGAAACTGCAACACCCTGTAGTCCCCATGCAACACCATCAGTATCGGTTGCGGTTGTAGTCCAATAAACTTGGAATGTAATTGTTCCCTCATTCCAACTCTTAGGGAATGCAATAGAGAACTGTGCATGTTCATCAGAACCATCATCGAAGTCTAGAACTTGCATGTCTGGACGACCAGAGGTTGTTTCGACTTCAGTAATTGGAGCACAACCATTGGAAACTGTTGGACGCATTGCTCCAGCGGGAACCCAGATTGTGTCTGTACCAGCAGTTTTAATTGTACCAGTAAGTCCATCCAGTAAGTTTAATTCTGCGGCTGTAGAAGTTAAATCATTTGACCCATCATTGAGTGTTGCGTAAGTAAGAGTTCCCGTAAATGTTGGTGATGCTAGGGGCGACTTTGAGTCTAACTGAGTTTGAATTGCAGATGTTACGCCATCAACAAAATTAAGTTCTGCAGCACTAGATGTGACGAGAGTTCCACCAAGTTTAAGTCCGTTTGAACCATCATGACTGGCAACATCAAAATCAAATGCACCATCAGCAAACACTGTATTACCAGTAATGCTTGGGCTAGTTAGAGTGATTTGTGTTGCATCGGAACTAATGCCAGATGAAAGGGCAGAACCATCTCCAAGTGCAGTATAGATTTCATCAAAGTTATCATTAACTTTGTCCATACCATCTCGTAGATTATCACCTGTACCATCGTCAGCAACTGTACCGATACCTACTGTTTGTTTTGCCATGACTTTTCCTCTATTATTCTTATATTTATAAAGTTTTAACTACCTGTCTGGTCAAAAGTCTCACTTGTATCATCATATGTAAAGTCTGTTTCATCATATGTTGCCGCAGATGCACCAGCAGCAGGTGGTGGAGAAGGTACACCAGCATCCCAAGTTGTACCACCCGTATCAAACGTTGTTTCTCCATCAGAGAAATAAAATCCACGAGGAATAAACCCATATACTGATTCAATGCAACTCGCATAAGTTCCAGATTCCAGAAGTACGTTATTTCCACCAATGTTAGTTCCTGCTGCATCTGTGGTTGCAGTTTCATATTGAATTTGTGTATCACCTTGATCAATCTCTGGTTCGTAATACAACCTACCAATTTGTGCAACATACACTTCAGCAGAACGAGTAAATCTTGGAACAACCGACTGACTTGAATACACTTCGACAGGTGTATGTCCAATAGAAGTCTCATCTTCAAGTGCAATGACTTGACTTTCTAAAGAAAGTTTTCCACCAATTGTTAAACCAGTACCTTGCTCAAGAAGTATTTCATCACCATGTGTTGTCGATACTGTAGTACCATCCTCTTGCATGATAGAGCCAGGAGAACTGTCCTCTAACAAAATATTAACAGTGTCGAACTGATCAGTTATATTTAACTTATCTACAACACTCAAATCACTTAAGTTAAATCCTTCCGTTACTCGACTGTAATCGTTAACAGAAATGCCTTGTCCAATATTGACATCTTCAACAGTTTCCAAAAGTATTCTATCACCAACATTAGCAGTACCAACGTCTGCCGTATTGTCAAGAAGAAGGTCACCAATCATACCATCAGATTCAAATTCACTACCATACTCTAGAGCAAGTGTATCACCAAGAATACTCTCTTGAGTTACATTACTAATAAATGATATTCCATTAGCAATGTCACTGATACGGTTTGGTTTTACACTAACCTGTACTTGGGTTTTTCTAATAACTCTGAGTTCATAATCTTCGGTTGGATTTGCAACATCACCCTCCTCAAGAATCATTCTCTCATTGTTTTCACTGAGAACTGTACCACCGATTGAATCTTCTAGAAGAATATCAGGAGAAACTTGATCAAATACTTTGTGTCTTCTTCTTATAACCTCATCAAAGAGAACTTCGAATGTGGATGCAAGAATTGGGCTAAACGTATTTGTATCTGCAACATACTCGTCCCCAAGTGTTGCACCAGTTGGTGTAGAGATACCCGCATACACAGCAGTAGATGACTTAACCTTACTGAATACGTTAAACCCAGATGGATGTACAGATTTCTTCAGTGGGTTTAGATATGATCCAGAACCAGATGCAGTTTGAACTTCGTATGAGAACTGTTGATAATAATAAGAATCTTGAATACGAATAAGGTCTTCACCAATAAGACTTTCGATATCTGGATATCGTCCAAATCTGTCAGCAGTCATTCCTACATTAAGATTTCCTTTTGCAATGTCTGCATTTACAATCGTTGCACTGGCTGATGAAGTTGTAATAGAAACATCTTTACCAGAGAAATCAATTGCATCTTCATATACAAGATAGTCACCAGTATCAAAACTGCCTGTTGGGTCTGTACCATCAAGGACAATATTATCAAAGGTTCCGTCTTCACTAACAATTCTTTCGATGTCAGAAAATGAAACTGTCAGAACTTGTGTTCCTGTTTCAAATGCACGAACTGTTCCAACGTGACTTGTAAGTGCATCTCCAACACCAAAGGTTCCACTTACATCCTTAACGACAAAGTTTGCACGGAACTCAGCAACGGGAGCAACCTGATAATCAAACCCAACTGTTCTTAGATTTACATCTTCAATTCTACCAATGTCACTTGTTGTCGCAAGAAGCTTCGCACCACTACCAAATTTTGAAGTAATCGTGATAGTAGGAAGTTTGGAATATCCAAATCCACCGTCCTGTAGAAATACTTTTGTGATATCACCAGAACCAGACTCTAGAATAAATGTGTCATCATCTCTTTTTGACACATCCACTCTTTCTTCAAAGATAGATGCCTCTGCTTGAATTCTGTTACCAAGTGTTGCCTCTGTGTTGATACCACCAACTTCTACTGCGGCATTACCAGACTCAAAGAATAGTTCTCCACCATCCTCCTGTACGATATTGAAATACTCAACCTCTCTATTGGTTGCACCTTCTTGAAGAAGTGTCTCACCATCCTCAAGGAGAATAGAACCATGTACAACAGCAACACGAGCGGTAGCAGACTGAACAAGTCCTGCTTCTGATGTATTGTCAGTAAATGTTAGAACATCACCAATCTCGTAATCTGTACCGGCATCATCTACTTCAACACCACTAACAGAACCAGTTTCAACTTGCCCCACAACAGCATCAACATCGCCACTACCGATTACTGTATCTGTCTCAACATCAATTACATCATTTGTAGAATAAAGAATTCCATCATTAGATACTGTTGCAGAACTTATAATTTGTCGTATATTATATTTGTAGACTACATCAATAACACCAGAGACGCCATGTATCTCTTCATCCTTTGTAAACGTCCCGTTAATATCACCAATAGTAATTTCTACAATTGTAGCAGAGTCAGTTGGGTCAACAAACGTTGCACAAGCCTCAACTCTTGCAGTTGCACCAGATGTCTGTCCAGTAATCTTTTGTCCTTCCAACTCACCATGAATAGGAGTTCCAATTGGACTTGCACGAATAATTGTTGGTTGATCCCAATCACCACCAGACACACGAAGCATTCTTGTGTTGGGGTAAAATACTTCGGCTTCCTCGTCAAGAAGAATACGAATGAAAAGTTTGATACCTTCTTGTGTTCCCTTCCTACGATAGAGTTCACGAATATTCTTTGTAAGATTTCTTTTGTCCAATCCAGTAGCCAGACTACTTGGAATTGCATTCATGAATGACTTACGAAACTCTTCTAGGAAGTCGTAGATAGTATTGTCAACATCTGCGTATGCAAGAAGTTGTTGAATGTTCTGTACAGGACTTGCACGATAACTCGTTACTGTGCCAGTTGCACCAGAGGTTGCACCAGTGATTGTCTCACCAGTTATAAACTGTTGTTGAGATGTGATGAATAGTCTTGGCCTTTCATCATTACCCAAGTCATCAACAAGAACCTCGGCAGTAGCTTTGGAAGTAGACCCAGTGATAATCTCACCAACGACAAACTTACCTGTAGTACCAGTTCCCTTCTCAAGAACGATACGATCTGCATTCTCATCAAGAAGTCGAGTGGTTGTTTCTACCTCAAGAAGTAGATTATCAATTGTTGCAGAGACGACAAGTTCACCAGACTCCAGATACTTGTAATAACTCTGAAGAAAGGACGAGAATACAGGATGGTCATCTGCCACAAAGTCGGGAAGTTGACCATCAATCTGTGTGCTGACCTTATTAATAAGGTCTGGTGAATATCTGCCGTCAAAAGGTGCCATTAGTTATAACTCGATGGTGTGGTTACACTAGATGTTGTTGTGAATAAAGTATTGCCTGAGTCATTACCTTGGGCAACTGTATCAACAGATGCAGTCACAGTGGTATTCACCAAATCAATTTCAAGTAACTGATTTCTCTTTGGAACAATATCAAGTGAGTCTGGTGTAACAGTAATACGAATTTGTGTAGAAGTTACACCATCAACATTAGAAACACTATTAATAGATATCGGATTTATAGAGATAATACCACTCGTGTAGTCAATTGTTCCTGCCGTAGAATCAAGATATGTTCTTACACCAGAAACTAGATAATAAACTCTAATATTGCCGTTCCCATCATCATCAAAGAAAAATTCTGTGTTTCCCTGACCAACAATACCAAACCCTGTTGATGCAACGATACCACCAGCACCAGCATTATGTCCAGAGTGTGGGTTATATAATCTGTTGTTGAAATAAACTTTATAAGATTTTGATTCTGCTAAAGTTGGTATAACGTATTTTGCCAGAGTAACATTCAATGAGTTACCAGTAATTGATGTATCTGTATCATCAATCAACCCCGTCAACTTAGAGTGTCTAAACAAACCATTAAAGGTATTCAGATTGTCTGCGTTATAATTTGTAATTGTACTACGAACATTGGATTCAATAGTTGCCTCACCCTTTGTTGTTGCATTTGGATTGAACTTGACATTTGACTGAAGTATAAGGAAGAGCGTTTCTGGATCAACGATTACAGGAGTAATTGAAGCAACTGTATATTGTTGTAAGTTTCTCTTCAAAATTTCTTTCTGTGTCTCAGTTAGATTTTCACCAGTAGTTGATTTAACACTAATAAAAACTTTACCAAATTCTGGTGTAGAAGTCACACCAATACTTGTGTCGAAAGAACCTGTCTCCCCACCAAAGACTGCGACGGCTTGAGTCTGTGTGAAGAGCTGTCTTACGAGAGTCTTATAATCCTCTGTCGTTACAGCTCTACCCTGTGAAGCATAATCCAAAGGTGCATTGAGTTTGATAGATTCAATTGACTCTGCTTCAGAACCTCCAGAAGAACTATCAATCGTTGTGACAATCACACTTGAAACGGTATCAATCGCACCAGCAGATGTAAATACTGAAGCACCATTTCCGTCTTCCTTATTGGACACAACATACTGAAGAATTACAATGTTGTCATCTGACAATGCACTACCAAGAACACCGTCACCAAAGTATACCTCAAATTTACCAACCTCAACTTCTTGCAAAAAGTATACATGGCTTGTGTCAGTGATTTGTGAAATGTCTGTTGCAAGAGTATAAGTTGTTGTGGTGGAATCAGATGCAGAGTTCTGAACCTTAACAGTAAGTGTACGAGTATCTACTCTATTGTCATTAATTAAGAATCTCTGCTCGACATTAGATGTGTCTACCGTATATCTGGAAGTGACAAACGTTCCCTCATAAAGAACAAGGTTAGGGAACACAATACTGTTACCAATATTTGCCGCAGTTTTTTCTATTGGATTGATAAAGGTATATGCATCACCTTCAATCGTTGTATTAAACACAGTTCCTGCATCCATCGTTGCAGTTGCGTTTGTGGTGTTTAGTGCAACCTCGACAGTTGCAGTTGCAGCCCTTGCAGACTGTGGAACATATCCAAGTGTTTTTGCATGTGATACAACAGATGAACGCAGAGAAGAACTGTCAAGAAACATTTCGTTTGCGAGCATGTTCGCATTGAACGCAAGATAGTGAGTATTATATGCTAGAGTGTCGAGAAGAATATTCATACCAGAACCTTCAAAGTCGTAATCAGTAAACTCTGTCTGTCCTTTAAGGAATATTTTTAGATTGTCTTTGATATCATCAAAGTCTAACTCTGTTACATTCAGTCGTCTTGGATTTGCGGCCATTATCGTAGTCTCTCTAATAGAACTGTGGTATCAACTAATTCTGTAGGAGCATTCTGTACATAGAATTCAATGGTGATTTCATAAGAATTGCGGTCCAAGTCAGGGTTTGCCCGCACACCAACTAGTCTTGCTCTTGGTTCAAAGTTCTCAATTACATCTTCAACCTTCTGTGATAATACAAATGCAGTGATAGGACTTAGTGGTTCGAATAATAGATCACGAATACCAGAACCTATCTCTGGATGAAAGGGTTTCTCATAGATATTGGTGAGAATAAGATTTCTCACAGACCTCTTGATTGCCTGAATACCATTTACCTTTGAGATATCCTTGGTTGCACTCTTTCTACCAAAGAACAAGTCTAAGTCTTTATATACCTGTGCATCCCTATCAAGATTGATATTTCTGGACTGTGCATCAGAATAAGTTGTGTTTAGAGATGCTCCGTGGGCCATGAGTAATCCTTTTTATATTATTTATACTCACTCACTCGCAGTTTGTTTCATAATATACTTCTTGGGTGAACCCCATACGTCTTTCGCATTAACTCGAATGAATCTTTTGTTTGTTTCTTGTTCGTTGGGATTAGGAATAGTCAACATGACATTCTTACCCTTCAACCAAGCATTTCTTTTGTTAGTTGTCATCTGCAATAGAGTCGTATCATTACGAACTGCATTGAGTAGTTTCTTGTTCACATTTGAACCCTCTCCCTTAGATACTTGGTGGGCTCTTTGCTTCTTCCTCTTAGCCATTAATAATCTCCTTCACTGGCCTGTATGATGTATCATACTCATCGCATAAAAGAACTTCTGATATAACTGCATCAATGTTCTCATGCCAAAAATTTAAAAACTTGTGTACTCTTGGATAGTCTGGTTTAACATCCTGTGTCTGCCAAATAAACTCTTGCAGAATGTCCTTATAATCAGGCATCCAATAAAGTATATTTAGTGTGACTATAGATTTTCTTTTTAGTATCATGTTGATGGGCCTGGGTCATAATTTTCTAGATACTGATACTCTATGATTGCAGCATAACCACCAAATGCTTTGTTGCCTTTCTCGTTAACCAGAAACCTTCCTGGCCCAAATACACCATCTTGTACAGATTCAGGGAATCGTCCAAAACATCGAAACGTGCCTTTTATGTTGAGAATTTCATTATCAACAGCAACAATATTGCCGGGGTGATCTTCCAACAATGATCCCGGCATAGAGAATATCAATTCTTTCCCATTAATTTTTACGTTTTGAGAACCTGTACCACCCGCATCTGTCTTTATCCACAAATACATATGTGGTCCGTAATAACTATTATAATGTGTACCGATAATTTTTTGATTAGTCGAACCTTCCTCTGGTACTACGAGAGCATTTTTCATATTATCTCCAAGGTATAAAGAAATAGCAACCATGCCTGTTGGTTCATTCTTTAATGTAACTTTCAATGCGAATAGTTCACCAAAGTTCCCATCTTTACCAAGTTTTGTTATTTGAGACAAACTAAATTTTTCTAATCTTTTTGATTTTCTATTGGTCATACCCCCGTCAGGAGTAAAGGTTTTTCCTGATCCGGGCTGAACAACTTTTGCCTCTCCTCCTGATGGAGTCTTAATTGTTTTTTCTGCCTTTACAACTTTTATCGCACCTCTATCCTCAGTTGGTGCTTGATTAGAAACCGCATAAGATTCTACCTTTGCTTTATTTTCTGTAACTGTCTTACTAACGGTTGCATTCTGTGTTACAGTAGACACAGTTTCCGTTTCTGGTGCAACTGCTGCCTGCAAAACGTTTGTTGCTTTCTCTGTTGCTGGATTTGTACTACCCGCTTCCTTTTCAATGTTAGGAACCACATTACAGATATTACCACCAGAGGTAATTGCAGATAGTCCATCACTGACCAGTGTACCCAAATCCTTACCCGCAGCCTCAAGGTCTGCACCAAACTCTTTTGTAATTGTTGCAAGAGAAGATAGATATGCGGGTGTGCCTGGTATAAGTTCAGACAATGCTTTAATTTCTGCCTGTAGATTTAGTTTTGGTAGTTGTGGAATCTCAATAGACTGCAATTTTGCAGTTAATGTGTTAAGTTCATTCTGTGCAGATGCAAATGCACCGGCTGCTTCAGATGCTGCAGCATCAATCTTTGATTCAATATCTGCTGCAGCCTCGTCCAACTTCTTGAACAAATCGTTCATCTCTGGACTTGCACCACATAGATTTGAATTTGCAAAATCTACCATCGTTTACTCCTATGCCACGGGTGCGTCAGTGTTAACCTCAGAATCACCATCAGAATCAGCACCCTGAGAGTGAACGTGAGTAGTGAGAGATATGTTTGTTGAACCACCATTCTTTGCAGTAACTTCACTACCAGCACCCTGTAGGTCTATAGTACCGACACCTGTAGATGTATGGTTCCAAGTTGTTCCTGTAGTTGAAGTCCATGCCGTACCAACGGTTTGCGTAAGTGTTGTCTCTGGATTGATGGTCATTGCAGATGCAGACTTCATGTTTAGTGTGGACCCTGACTTGATTGATACAATGCCAGAGATGGTTGACTGTGAAAGGTTACCACTTACGTCAAGCAGATAGTCTTTCGATGTTTTGATGTGAACACCACGTTCACTTTCGTTGGAGTCCATCTTCTTACCATCAACAGACAGTTTCCATTGACCGCCGACAACCTCAACACTAGACTTCTCTTTGGAAACAATCGTGTCACCACCGATACGTCCCTTTACATCGTCTTTGATGTTGTATGCATGGTTACCGACAATCTCTTCCTCACGGTTACCACCTATAGGCTCACCAGTGTTTGGATCAGACTTTGCACCAACCTTAATTCTTTCGTTGCCGTGTATCTTTCTATAGAAGTCACCTTCGACTTCCAGTATGTAATCACCCTTGATAAGTTGACGAACAGAACCCTCTACAGTGATATTCTGTGAACCCTTGATGACAATGTTCTCACTACCGATAACAATCTCATAGTTGTCACCGATAATCTTGGTGACCATATCACCATTTGGATGAATCTCTTCAAATGTTCCTGACATGTGTTGACGGAACAGACGTTCTGCGCCTGGACTGTCATCAATCTCTGTAATGTGTCCAGACTCAGATTCAAATACATGGTTGTATGGATACACACCAGAGATATATGGATTTGCATCTTCAACAATACCCTTTGGGTGTGGTTCTTCCCAGAATCCTCTTGTCTCTGCTTCTGCGGCGTCAGATACACTTGCAAGATTTGGTTTGGTTGCAGTAGGGATACCTGTAGCATCTGCTTTGTCTTTGACTATTTTTGCAAAATCAGGATCGCCACGCAATCTACTTAATCTACGAGTGGAAAGAGATAGATGTTCTTCAGAGGCAGCACCTCTAGCAAGACGACTCGTATCTGATTCTCCTACATCATGTCCAGAGTGTCCTATATTGCCTGGATATGGACCAAGTTTTGGTTGAAACTTATAGGGAGTTTGTGGTGATGATGGTGACCTTGGATCACTAAACCCTTCTGCTGGATTTGCTTCTTCTTGTGGTGTGCCAGGAAGAGAACCGATAATCAGTGGTTGTTGAAACTCATTGTCACGAAAGAACCCTACAACCCATGCACCTTCAACTAACCATGAAGGTGTAGAACCCAATCCTTGCATGGATGGGTCTGTTACAGGGTGCATGACATGTGACCAAGGCAAATCAGCCGTGGGGAGTGCAACAACATCCTCAGTATGATAACCAAGGCATCGCACTCTCACACGGCCGACTTGTTCTGGATCATTTCGGTCTTCGACAACGCCGACAAACCAGTTGAATCCATCACGTCCCATGAAATAACTATTCTGCATGGAACTATTTATAACAGTTAATGTAGGTCTGGGTCGCGTCCGTAGCGTTTCTCTACGGTACTCCAGTTGTACCTAAGTACTTCAAGTTTCTTGTCTGGATTTTGCATCTGTAATTGTTGAAGAACCTCGCCGGCTTCATCTTTTTCCAGATGTTCTACCATCGTAGACACGATTTTATACTTTTCCATGATTAACTCCTTTATCAATTGATTAGTGATCTTTAATCATCGGTTTTGAAATAATCAAATGTGTTCTTTCGGGTCCACAGTTAACAAAAGTGTGTAGAATTGTAGTATCAACCTCATAGAGAAAACCGTCAGCAGGTATGTGAATTACTTCATTCAACGTAGGAAAAACAAAGTAAGCATTTGGGTTGGTTATAAGGGCCGCATGATAACGAGGAGAGTTGTCCCTATGAACAGAATATGATGTGCAAGGATTCATATGCATAATTCTAGCACGTTCACCGTCCACATCATGTATCATATCAGCAAAAACTGTACCCTCGTAAATTTCATTTAGTGTTCTGAAATCTGACTGATTTACTATAAATCTTTTCTGATAATACTGATATGCACCATCATTCGAATGCCATTTACCATCAGTCCAATCTACATCCGCACCTAGACCATCTGTATATTGATTACCTATAGACTTTTCCCTGCGTTGTACACAAGTCTGTAGGTTTTGTCCTTTTTCGAATTTATGACTGTCATACAATTTACTTCCTAAACGAGATTGTATACGTTCCCATTCAACTAGACATCTATCTAGATCATAGGAATGATTTGTCTTTTTGATGGGCATGGTTAGATATTTAGACATTTATTCATATTACCAAATAAAATATAATAAGTCAAGGTCACTTCACAATTAAGTTATCTTTATAGATACTTTTCAAACCAAGTGCTTCTGTATTGAACTTGACTAGATTACGAAGTGACTTTTCAGTAATAAATGTCATTAGAACGTCTCGTTGTCGGTTTCCATCGACACCAATCTTCCATTCATACTTACCAACCTTCTTCTGGATATTGGCAATCGCAGTAGCATCTTTACTCATTGCGGTAAGTGCATCCTGCAACTTCTTTGCGTTGGGATTATCTTTACGCACCCAAAGAGCCTTTTGCATACCATCTCTAAAACTTTTTACGAGTTTATATGCATCATAAAACTCACCACTTGGTGCAACACCGTACTTATTTTTGAACAAAATCTCAAACTGCATATTGGGATAATTTGGATCATCCATATGTGATGCACTGTTTGCGTCTAGAATACCATGTGTAAACCACACTCTAGCATCTGGATTTGATGCAACATGTTTCTTGTATGCGGCAGGATTCTCTCTTGTACCATTCAGTTCACCACGTTTGAATGCTAGACGCCGTTCACCTCCACTCATACCTGATACCCAAGTAACATTTTTCTTAAAACATTCAATATACTGATCTACACTCAAATCAGGTCCACACAATAACATTGTCATTGCAAATGCCTCAGGCACCATTCCAGAACCAGCGGCAAATGAAATCTTATCCCCTGATTTGTAATCCTTGCGAATACCCGCAATGATATTCAAGTTCATAAGTCCAATGCTGGTATAGTCTGCATAATTGTAATCAACGTTCTCTTGCAGAAATGAAACACCATTCCCACCATGAGACACCATTACAGTCTTATCGTCTTTCTGTAGGTCATTATGAAACTTATTGAAGCCGGGAATATCTCTTGCGCCTGGAATGGTTTTAATAATAATTTTTTCACCAAGGAAGGGGGCAAGTTCTTTAGCAACGATTTCAGTCCATACAGTGGTTCCGCCGCCGGGTTTTTGTGGAACAACAAATGTATAATCCGCACTTGCTGTCGAAGTCATTCCTAGCACCATGGCTAGACTCATTACTAGTTTATGCATAACTTAATCTCCTTTTTGTGGTTATACCCCAAGCAAATACACCTGTAGTTAATAGTAAAAGTATAACAAATATTGGTCTTGTGACCAGTTGTTCAATAGAATACAAACTCGTCACTTGTAGTGTTAGAGCCTCTACACGCTCTGCTAGTATAAATCCAATTACCATTGCAGGACGACTGAATTTATATTTCTTACACAGTATGCCTAGAATACTGCACACTGCAAGAATAAAATAATCTTCCCATCCACCTGTATATTGAACACATGCCCAAGTAATGAACACAATCAACAGGGGGAAATAATACTTGTATGGCACACGAGTGATGGCACTGATGTATCGTGTAAACAACAAACAGAACACACCAACCAGAACAGTTGCCCACATAAACCCAAATGTTAGACTGTCAAAGAAACGTTCGTCCTGTGCTAAGTCTGGTGTACCCAGTTCAAATCCCAAATACATAAACAATGCCATGATCACCGCTGCGAATGGTGCGCCGGGGATACCAAACAACACAGTAGGAATCATTGATGTTGCCTTCTGTGCATTGTTTGCACCCTCTGGTCCAATAACACCTTTGATATTTCCATCACCAAACTTTTCTTTAGGGTGTGCTGCAACAGTTGACCCATATGCCATCCAATCCGACATTGCTCCACCAAGTCCAGGCAGTAAACCAACGAACGCACCTATGAAGCCACCACGCAATGCATCCCACTTACTATTCCATACAGCCTTCACACCCGCTATTGTTTGACCAAGTTGATCTACACTGTTCACGGTTTTACGTCTACGTTTCAATCCATCTACAAGTTCTGGAATAGCAAACAACCCTGCAACAAAAGGCATTAGTTGTATACCATTACCCAAATAATCCCAACCTAATGTATAACGGTCAGCATTTGTTGCAGGGTCAGTACCAATAAGTCCCAAACCAATCCCAACTACAATCGCAATCAAACTACGAACCCACCAAGTACTTGACACAAAACCAACAGTCGCAAGTGCAAGCATGGTAAACGCCCACAGTTCTGGTATGCCCAAGATCATTAACAGGTTTGTGTACCAAGGTAATAGTGCAAAGGTGAGTGTTCCCCAGAGTAAACCATTCACAGTGCTGGTTGTCACTGCGGCAGTTATTGCGTAGGTTGCTTGACCCTTTTGTGCTAGAGGAAACCCGTCTACCATCGTAGCAGCAGCACTGTTTGCGCCGGGTATTCCAAGAAGAACACCTGTATAAGTGTCACCTGTTGTAGAGGCGGCAACGACGGCCATACAGAATATCACACCCAAGTAAGGTTGATCGGCAAAATAACTAATAAATCCAAACAACGCTACAAGGCCAGTGGTCGCACCAGCACTTGGAATGATACCTATTAAGAGTCCGTATAATGTTCCTGCTACAAGAGCATAAATTTCATGCATAGAAATACACAACAGGCATTGATGCCTGCGAATCCTTTCAAATTTGTGGGGGAAACACTTCTGAACTTCACGCTATGTCCGTTAGAAATGTTGTACTTCTATTTAGTACGCCACACAAAGTAGATTCGACCTCTATGACTGTCTGTTTTTATATCTAAGATGTCTACGTTAAGTTGTTCAGCACAATTAACAATGAAGTTTGCATCCCAAGGGTAAAAGTAAATCCAGTTGCTGTGATTTTTACTACCCACAGGTCTGTCTGCTTCATCATGTGGTAGGCCGGGATTGACACGAAAGAACATAACAGCGCCGGGATTACACAAACTTACTGCATGTTCAAGTTCTGCAAATACTTTATCAGTGCTACCAAAATTAATACTACCCAGTGCAAGCGTAGCATCATACTTTTCGTCTGGATGGTAATCCAACAGTTTCACTTGCAAGTCCGCTGCATTGTTATATGGATCAATACCAATTAGGTTATGAATCTTACCTTTGAATTCATGATAACCACAACCAATATCCAATACACGTTTGGGATTTAAACTGTTTACCTCATCAATAAGTTTCAGTCCACTGTACTTGTACTTCTTCATTTCAGCTTGCCAGTGATTTCGAAAGTAGTTATCAAGCACCTTGTCATCTATCTGATCGACAAGTTCTCCCATATGTGAGTATTCAATTTGATCCAGTTCAATATCAAAGGTACTCTGTATAGCGTGTCTTAGTGTATTGGGTTGACGCAATAACTGTGGACTAACATGTATTAGTTGTTCAAGCTTGTTTAGAATTTTATGATTCATTCATTTCCCCATAAGTTGCAAGGAATACATCACTGTGATGGACATCCTGCTTCCACGATAGCATATGCTTTTGTCCAAAGTCGAGTATTAATTTATTCTGTTGTGCAATTTCTTTTCTCATACCGTTCTCGTCACCATACCAATCATAGTTAGGATACGATATGTCAAATCCACCCGCTTGCATCCACCAATCGAAACTGGTTTCATCAGGACGGTACACAAGTTGTATCAATGCGTCGGGATATCGTTTGATAATCTCGTCAAAGTGATAAACCCACTCATGACTCATGAGTAACATCGTTCCAGTTTTGTCTTGAAACGGTGCAGTCAGGTTATCATAATTCAAATTGGTGTCAAACTCCATTCCTGTGCCGAAATAACTGTCCATATGACCACCATAATCTCCATGACGATACACACGATGCGGTGCTCTATCAGTGGTGTTGTATTGCAACTCTTTCTTTAGACGTTGTGCCACACCACTCCATCTACTGCCAGGAACACCTGTAAAGAATATCAGTTTTTCATTCACAACCATCTGGAACCTCAAATTTTCTGTAACCATTTTCATTATAGTCACACCAACTCTGCTCAACGAGCATCAACCACTCATCCTCTCTATGAGCATGCTCTGGAAAAGGACAGGAATCACTGAGAAACAGATCATCGTAATGCAACAGAGTTCTGTCATTTGTCATTTCAATGAACTTACTCCGTGCAGGGGTTGAATTGAATCGTTTAAAGATTTCTGTTGGACCACCTTGAAAGGCTTCTTCCAGACTTAACTGTTTCAGAAACGTTTGGTTTGAACTTCTTACATCATTTTCTGTGATACCACCATGTTTATAATCATTTTTCAATACCCGCTCAATAAAGATTGTGACATAATGCTTTGGTTCGAACTTCAAGGATATGATTTCATAATCATACTTCTTCAATAGGTCAATATACTCTGAATAGAGTACATTTTCTGTTCCTTGTATAGTTGTAGGACTGCAACACCACAGTGGATGTGCAGGCACATACTCATAAGGATTGACTGACAGAACTTCTTCAAACCGTTCCAAAGTCATATCACTCTCACGAATTAGCTTTAACCAATTCTCACATTCGAGTGGTTGTGGCTCAGTTTTGTTTGCACGATCAAATGATATGTCGGGTTCAACTCCATTAAGAAATCGAACCGTCATATCACCTTTCGTTCCACCAACGTATTCAAAGATATACTTCATTCAGGAATAATCTCAGATGGAAGAATAAAGTCCAGTGAACCACCAGAACCCTCAACTTCGATATAAACCGAGTCAAGAGACTTACCCTTAATCGGTACATACTTCTTCAGCTTCTTGGAATAGGTAAGAAATACCCCATTTTCCAACTTCACATCATCATACGAGTCCTTATCAGAACCAATCGCACAGATTTTCGCGATTTTCGACTCGCCGTATTCACCCACATAGGTCACTACTTCACCGATATTCATATTTTCTCTCCTAGAGTTTCATAACTAACACAATTAAACCAAACCATACTACACTACCCAACAACAACAGTCCCAATACCACGAAGACTGCTTTCATACTTCTCACAGGATGGCGTATCAGGTAATACACTGCAAACCCTGTAAGAAGTAATATCAATAATCCTACCATAATCCCAATGATCTTCCGTTACCCACTATGATGAACAGACAGGTAACAATATGTAGAAGAACCCATGCAGTTCGTATCAGTGCAACCCTGTCTGACTTACGGTTATCAGAGTATGCCTTTGCACCTATTGCTTTACACCAGTAGTTCCACATTCATGCTGCTCGACGTGCAATGTCATCATCAATCATTTTGTTCATACCTTCAAGGGTCATGGGATAACCACGCATCTTGAGTATCTTAGCAACCTTGGGATTTACATAACCCTTTGTCTCAAGAACCTTCAGAGGAGCCATACCACCATCCAGAAGATCGAAGTACTCATTCACATCGAAGTTATCACGAAGGAACTTCTTGAATGCAACCATTCCACCATACTTGAACCGTGCAACGAACTTACCATCATACTTGAGGTACATACCGTCATACTTGAAGTTCTTGTTCACAAACTTGGTCATAGTCATCTCCGTTGTTTTCTGAGTATGTCTAATAGTACCATACTCAGAAAGGTTTGTCAACAAAATAATGCAGGGAAGTTAAACTAAAAGCCACTCAGTTTTGGGGGGGGGTGTCTTGGAAATAATCTCAGAAAATATTACTTAGGGAAGTTATTGCATTTATAGATTAGGAACACTCTGTCAGTCTTAAGGGGGGTATAAGGCATATGCTCAGATAAAAAGAGAGAGTGTCGGTCCACCTAGCAATTCAGCAATATACGAAAGACCATTCGGGACACTCTCTAAGTTATACCCTATAGTATCACACTAGAACCATATTGTCAACCATATTCTCAAACTTTTTCATAGCCACCTCAAAGGGAGTATCCTCATAGAGCTCCACTGCACTAGTCCCACATGCCTTTGACTCTATCTCATAGGTGTAGTCTCTCATACGCCAGAGATACATGGGAGTGACCCCATCTAGGTTAGACTTACCAGTAGCAACCAATCCAATCATATCAGAAACACTCCTCATCCTCAGCACATGCTAGACGCAATGCAGTCAGACCCATGAACTTATCCAGTGCTTCTGCTGCAGCAACCTCTGCATCATCCTCACTGTAACCCTTAGCAGCAAAGTCTGCCTTGTATTCAAAGAACTTGTTCTCTAGGAACGTCTCTTCGTAGTACTCCATGCTCATTCCTTGATCTCCTTCATCTCTAGCAGCCCGTTACGCCGGAAATACATTTCCTTGGCGGCTGCTTCAATCTCATCAGGGAAGTATCCCATGACACACATCCGTTTCTTACAGATTTCAAGGCATTCTTTGTAGGTCATTTCAATCTCTTTCTCTTTTCTCATCTTATGTCTTACAATACCATACGCAGAGGATAATGTCAAGAAGATTCTGCTATCAGTTCTGGAAGACTCCCATCCATTTTCCACAACGTCACCTCAATATCCCCACGAGACACTCTCTCATTGAACACAGCATCAGCTTCGCTTAGCGTTTCAGCGTCAAACGCTGGTGTGACTGTGTTGTCATCAATGAAACCCTGAACGGAAAATTTTGTATCAGTCATTCATCAGTCCTCTATGTCTTCATAACCACTCTACATACCCTTTATACACCATTGTCAAGGGATTGTCAAGTACTTTTTTGCATAAAAACAAAAAAACCTCAGATATTTCACTGAGGTTCTTTGATATTGAGCCGATAGGTTGCAGACTTTAACCCACACTACTCTATGTTTTTTTAAGCCTTTTTAATGATTGCACATTATTTGTGCGTTGACTACTATTTGTGCAGTATTCTTCCGGAGCATCCTTCACCCTCTGTATATCCTCCCATATATCCCATTGTATTCCATTCTTATACTCTTCTAGTTTATTCATTATCCAGTTCTTTCAGTCTATTCTTACTTGCTTGTACCCATGATTGTACACTCATGTGGTCTTCATATTCCTTATTGTTCTCATACTCTCTTACTACATACTCGCAGCATTCTCTAGTTCTTCCGTGATATGTTAGATATGTCATCCAAAGAAGTCCTCCAATGTTCCTTGTGTACCATATGAGCTATCAATCAACCACTTAGCCTTCTCTGCGATAAACCGTAGTGGTTCTACGAAGCTCTTCTCAAATTGCATGTCATAGTCTATCTTATCCATTATATCCAGTTCTCTTGGTAATGTGGTGATAAATGAGAATGCAGATGATTGATAGATGTTTGGTTCTTTCATATGCAGAAATCTTACCTTGTCACCCTCTTGAATATACGGATACCTGTTGGATAGATTGTTCTTTTGTACGAGGTGATTATACAGTATTCCACCCTTGACATGTATAGGCGCACCCTGTTTAAACAGTCTATCTGTCCCTCTATACTTGGTTACACCATTGCATGAACGTGGATATGCGATGTCTTCTGGTGGTAATTTCATGAATTCTTCACGGAAATCCTGTATAAACGTGTTCAGTTCCTTCTCTGTTCCACCCATGATGATGTTCATTGCATCCTTAATTCTTGCTCTACAGGGGGCTGGTGTGGATGATTTGACTGCTTCGATACCCATCATCTTGAGTTTGGGTTCCTTGTATCGTACTCCCTCAGAGTCATGTACATTGAGAATATACCTCTTCTTTGCAGTCCAGATGCCCTTATCTGCAATGACTTCTCGTTTCATGTACATCTTCTGGTCATATGCATTCATATGCGTTGCAAGAGCCGAATAAGACTTATCAATAAACGGTTCCAGCTTCTCTTTTGCAAGTTTATCCAGAAAGGCCACGACTTTGCCAGTCTCTTGTCCCTCTCCAAAGATTTTATGTACCAGTGCGTCAAAAGTAATGTATACCGAGTCCGTATCCGATGCAATAACATAGTCTATATTCTCCGTCTTTAACACCTTGTTCAGATGTATATTCAGTGCCTTTTCGATCCATCGAATAGACAATTGTCCCGCAGTGGTGATAGCAGTTGCAATCAGCAGGTCATAATACCGAAACCAGTTGTTACCGATTGCACCATATGCGGAGTTCAGTGAAATCTTCTTTGCCATCTGAATGTTGTTATACTTGGATATATCCTTCAGAAGTGCAGGGTTCTTGGTATCCTCGTATTCCTGTTCTGCTTGCAACATGAGCTTCTTGTACTTCACACGGTCATTGTACATGCTCTCCATCAATTCTGGTAGAAAGCCCCGGATATCTTTTCGGAAAAATGCACCATTCGGTGTCATGCAGTATTCAGTGTCATTCTTTGCCTTACCCTCTAGCAGTTTATCCACCATACCTTCTGCAAGGTCAGCACCACTATTGACAAGCGTCTCTGGTGAGATGTTATACTGCATGATCAGATGTGGATACAGGGAGTTAAGGTCAAATGACATTACCCAGTTGTGCATACCCACCTGTGGGTCTTTCACATATGCACCCTCGTATTTCTCGTTCTTGCCATGTTCTTTCTTGGGTGGAATGACCAGATTTCTCTCACGAAGGTGATTATAGATGAGAATATCCCAGTACCGCACCGTACCAAGAACATCAGTCAGGTTGACCTTTGCCTCGTATGCCATCGTCAGACATAGTTCAATGAGGCGCATCTTATCCTCTAGTTTGTCAACCAGTTCCACGTCAGTGATGTTGTATTCGATGAATGACTGATAATCCTTAGTGTACCACTCACGGAAAGTGTCAAATGGATTGCCATCCTTACGTTCACCCAGTTCGACATATGCAATATGGTCCAGTGTGTACCGTTCTTGGTTCGTATATGTGAACTTCCGATACAGGTCGTAATAGTCCAGTGCAGATACACCGTCGATGGTGTAAATCTGGTGTGTTCTACCCATCTGATACACTTGACGGTCAAATACGTTGCGCCATGGAGATAGACGTTTCACCTCGTCCTCGTCAAACACTCGTTTGATACGATTGCAGAGATAGGGAATATCGAAGAATTCAGTGTTCCATCCTGTCACGATATCTGGTACATTCCTCTCCCAGAACGCAAGAAACTCCTTGAGCAGATGAACTTCACTCTCGCACTTGATATATGTCACATCATCACGGTCATTACGGAAATCATGCAATCCCCACACCACAATGCGTTTGGTTTGATGATTCTTGACGGTAATGGACAACATGGGCTCGAGTGCGTCCTCTGGTTTCGGAAAACCGTTCTCGCACTCCACCTCAATGTCGATGGTGATGACAAGCATCTGGTCCAAGTCCCAATCGACACGGCCTGGATACTCGTCTGCAATCCAACAATAGGGATATTGTGTGTTACCAAACACGATATCCTGATTATCTCTATCTGCAATCCAATCCTTGGCATCACGAATGGAGTCGAACTTATGCGGTAGTACAGCACGCCCATCTAGGGTACTGTATCCTGTTCTCTCCCTCGTGTTCACAAGGTCGAATAGTGTGGGTTGATATTTAACTCTCTTGGTGAGACGTTTGCCGTTCTCGACATAACGTACCAGAAGAGAGTTGCCGTATTGAAGAACATTTGTATAAAAAGACATATGATGACTATATATCATTTACCCCAATCTGTCAAGGAACTTATAAATAGTATTCTATAGGAGTGAACACATGGCAAATTTCAGAGCTGACTTGCAAACATATGGTCCATTTGGACATGACAACAAAGTATTTGAAGTACCAATGATTGCAAACAAGAATGGTGAGGTTGTCACTACAGAAAATCCATTCCCTGTCACCATTACACAGGCAATTGGTTATTCAAACCGTTCTACAGTGAATGACGCATTTGGTCGTCTTAGAGTTTCCAATCCACATACACTATTTGACTCCTCACTACGATATGGTGATAATACAGATAAGTGGTCAGAGAGTGAAACAGATAACTCCGGCAACTCTGGATCAGCACATAATGCCAGTCAAGGTTTGATGGATATTACTCTTGGCACATCTAGTGGTGACGAGATTATTCGTGAGACAAAGAGAGTGTTTTCATATCAGCCTGGTAAGTCACTACTGGCATTGAATACCTTTGTGATGAATGAAGGTAAGACTAATCTTCGGCAGAGAGTTGGATATTTTGGTGCTGAAAATGGCGTATTCCTTGAACTTGATGGAACTGATCTGTATATTGTAAAACGCAGTAAAGTGACAGGTTCAGTAGTTGATACCAAAATTGCACAGGCAAACTGGAATATTGACACAATGGATGGTGATGCAGACACCGCAAATCCATCTGGTTATACTCTCAGTATTGATAAGGCACAAATTTTCTGGTCTGATTTCGAATGGCTTGGTGTTGGTTCAGTTCGTGTTGGTTTTGTTGTCAATGGTCAATTTATTCCTGTTCATGCATTCCATCACGCAAATACAAGTGATGCAGCATATGATGGTCTATCCACTTATATCACTACCGCAACACTACCATGTCGGTATGAGATTACTAATACAGGTGCTACAGGTTCAGCATCAACGCTCAAACAAATTTGTTCCAGTGTAATGAGCGAGGGTGGATATAATAACACATCCATTTCTCGCTCTGTATCAACTGCCATTACTGGAAAGAACATTTCAGATACCGCTGACACACCACTAATTAGTATTCGACTTCGTAGTGGTAGAACAGATGGTGTTGTGGTTCCGATGTTTGCTGATCTGTATGGTTTACAACAAGCAGCATTCCAATATAAGGTTTTTACTAACGTAACAAGTCTCACAGGTGCCAGTTTTGTGTCTGCTGGATCAGACAGTAATATTGAGTATGATTTATCAGCAACAGCATTAACTGGCGGCAATAAGATCATGGAAGGTGTGTTTGTTGGTGATACAAAGGGTGGCGCATCAAATATAGATTTTGCACACCTCAATCACCAATTACAGTTAACAAGATCATTGGGTAGTTCTACTGGTGATATTTTCACACTCGCAATTAGAGCAACAACGAATAATGATGATGCGGTTGGCGCATTGAACTGGCAAGAACACAGTTAAGTCTCTTGACACACATTCTATTCTGTGATATATAAATACTGTTATGGACACATTTCTAGAACTCCTCTCTGAAGATAAAGGTGGCAAGAACTTACATCTTGAACACCTTGAAGACGAAATACTCAACTATGGCGTTGATGGTGGACGGGCTGCAATTAACTTTCTCCGTTCTCTCCGTGATATGTTGGCAGGAAGTTCCCGTTCTTCCGTAAACATGACAGTTAAATGGGATGGCGCACCCGCAATCTTTGCTGGTATTGACCCAGCAGATGGAAAGTTCTTTGTCGCAAAGAAATCCGTGTTTAACGTCAATCCTAAGCTGTATAAGAGCAACGAGGAGATTGATGCTGACTTGTCTGGTACATTGAACAGTAAGTTCAAAGTAGCCCTCTCAGAACTCTCTAAAATCGGTATAAAGGGTGTTCTACAGGGTGATTTGATGTTTACCGACGACATCGAAACTGATACCATTGATGGGGTGTCCTACTACACATTCCAACCCAACACCATCGTATATGCGGTTCCTACTGACAGTGATTTGGGTAAGTCCATGAGCCGTGCAAAGATTGGTATTGTATTCCACACCACATATACTGGTGACGATCTACAGTCCATGAAGGCATCCTTTGGTGCAGATATCAAGGGACTCAAGAAGACATCCTCAGTGTGGATGGATGATGCAACATACAAGGATACATCTGGAAGTAGCACATTCACAGACAAAGAGACACAACTGATAACCAAATACCTCAGTGATACAGGTCGCACATTCCAACGTATCAATGCAAATGGACTAAAGGCGTTCCTACGTCTACAGGACAGTATGACAGGTAATCTTGCTGGTGCATCACTCAAGACATACAACAACAGCATGGTCCGTAAAGGTCAGAAGATTACTAATCCATCCGCACATGCAAAGGGATATGAGGATTGGGTCAGAATGCACTTCGACAAACAGATTGAGAAGGCAAAGAGTGATGCTGGAAAGAAGAAGTATCAGAACATGCAGAAAGAGTATGTTCGTGAAGTCAAGAAGCACACCAAGAATCTAGGTAACATTATTCAGTTTCAGAACCTACTTGTAGAAGCAAAACAGGTCATCGTGAATAAACTGAACTCAGTGCGTCAGATGACTGATACCTTCATTCGCACTTCCAATGGTTATAAGGTTACTAGTCCAGAAGGTTACGTTGCAATTGATCGTGTAAAAGGAAATGCGGTCAAACTTGTTGACCGCATGGAGTTCTCCTTTAACAATTTCACCGCCATCAAGGCATGGGATCGTTAACCGTACTTGAATTCCTTTCCTGCTGCTTCTTCTAGTCGAGCCATGACATCTTCAGTGAAGTATGTCTCAGGGTCATTCAGAATAGTCTTACCAAACTGCTTCGAACCATCAGGCAACTCAATACGAGTCGATACCTTCTTGAAGATTTCATACTTCTCTGCGAGTTCCAACAGACCATAGTACTTGTCCAACCCAGTGGAATAGGACAGTCTTACATCCACCATCTTATTCTCAATGGTCAAACGAGATTTGTGGTTCTTGCAGTGAATAATATTTCCCACAACCTCAGTACCATCCTTGTCCTTCTTCTTAGACAGATAGACGATAGAGGATGCTGCATACTTCAGACCAGAACCACCACCCATCTCTTTTGTTGGGAACATGGAACCAACAACGTCATAGGTATGGTTGGTGACTACCATAGGCACCTTTGCCTTACCTAGTTTCAGTGTCAGGACACGGAACGCAGCCTTGAGTACCTGTGCTCGTGTCATGTCACGAGTCTCTTTACCATCTGCCGTATCCTCTACCTCTTTAGTGGTAGATAGCATACCCAGTGAGTCGAGACACAACATCATCTGTGGACGGTCACCTTCTGGTTTCGACAGATGGTCATCCAGAACACGAATTGCCTGTGTCCGAAACTCCTGTACAGTGGTGACAGGCATGACAACCATACGCTTGGGGTCAATACCACGGTCAATCACCATCTGACGTGTGATTGCACTCTCACTCTCAAAGTATAGAACACCAGCATCAGGGTTCGCATCAAGGAAGTTCTTGACCATACCCATGAGAAAGAATGTCTTACCTGTTGCACTCTCACCAGCAATCGCAGTGATCTTATTAGATGGTAGTCCACCATATAGACTACCCGACAGAAGTGCATTGAAGATGTATGAACCAGTGTCAATAAAGTTCTCTACATCACCAGCCTCTACTCCATCATCTACAATTGCAGCGTACTCGTTTCCTGCTGCCTTGATTGCGTCCTGTAAAAAATTACTCATCCATGCCTCCTTTATAAATCAGCGTTTCTTCTTCCATTCTCTGCTCAATGATATCAACTAGAATATCACCAATCAGTGTAAAGAAATCCTCATCGAACTCATCGCGAGGAATGTTGTTGTTGTCTTCTATGTTGTAGTCAAACGAGAGTTGTGCAAACCCCTCTGGTGTCGGTTCTGGAACACTAATGCGTCCATACGAATAGACTACACCAGAGAACCTATGGTCACCACGCAAGAGAACCGATGCTTGAGCATCGTCCTCTCTTGATACATACTCCCATGTGTCTGGATTAATTCTTGGTATGCTCATACTTGCCATCCTTCTCCAAAATCTGTATTATCAAATACAGGTTCATTAAATGTGTCTTCTTTCTGGTTACTGTCAACCAGACCATCCTGTTCACTTGCATCTAGGTCATGCAGACGCATCTTTGCACGGTCGATACCGATAACAAATCTCTTGTTCATCGTTGGGTCATTGTATCGGTTCTTCAACTGCTTGACTGCGATTTGGTTTCGTTCCTCAAGTTCCTCACTAGAAATAAGCGCAAACATGAGGTCTGCCGTAGCAGGAAGACCAAAAGACTCTGACGTGTCTTCCAAACCAACATCTGTGTTGGAGTACCCGCTCCTTGTGGTCTGTGTTGCCGACATAATCGGGACATTTGTTTCAACTGCGAGTCCCCTAAGCTCCTCTGCAATCGATTTAATATACATGTACGAGTTGACATTTGCTGCCCCCTTGAATCTACTAGATGCACAGATGTTTAGATAGTCAATGAAGATGATATCTGGTTTGAATGACTTCTTGACTGCGAGCTCCTTGATAAGACCACGAAAGTGTCCAGAGTGTGCAGATGCAGTTGGATACTCCTTGATTACCAATTGACCAGTGGTGTTCTTGATAATCTTGTTGATCTTGTCATCATACATCTGTTTTGGTAGACTATGTAGGTCTTCCATAGAGATATTCATGAGGTTTGCATCAATACGTTCTGCGATACGTTCCTCTGCCATCTCCATAGAAATATACAGGACGTTCCTACCTTGGTTCATACAGTTCGCTGCCATGTGACACATAAACAGAGACTTACCCACACCAGTTCCAGCAAGGGCAATGTTCAGTGTCTTGGGTGGTAGTCCACCCTTAGTAATACGATTGAAGAAGTCAAGGTCGAAAGGTATCTTCTCCTCTACCGTGTGGTAAAATTCGAACCGTGATTCTGCATCAAGTAGATAATCATGACCAACAGAGTTATCAAAACCAACGGCCAAGGCATCAGTGAGAATGCTCGGAATAGCATCGACATTTCGATTCTTATCTTTTCCATCAATAATTTGAATACCTTCAACGATTGCATTGTATACCGCCTTATCCTTACAGAATTTCTCTGTAGTCTCTACTAACCACTCTAAATTCGCATCATCGTCTTTCTCAAGACTCTTAACTACATCAATTACCGCCTTGACATCTTGTTCGTTCAAGTCACGGCGAGTGTCGATCTCAATTTCAATAGAAGTCTTGTTTGGTAGAGTGTTGTATTTATCTACAAACTTCTGTATCTCTTCGAATACAATACGTTCACTACGGTCAGAAAAGTAATCCACCTTCATATGTGGAAGTACCTTTCTGGCGTAGTTCTCGTTTGAGATTAACTCAGATAGAGCTGTCCTCTCAATTGTCTTCATCTAGTCGGCCTCGACACTCAGAGAGAAATTCTTGTTGTAGGTCATGGGATGTTTCCCAGATATTTTCCCACACAATGTCCTGACTCTCTTCTGTTAAATCACCATCCTCGTCCTCTTCAATGTCATGATGCTTCTTGACCTCTTCAAGAATTTCATCATAGTCCCACTCAGATGATTCGTCTAGTTCATCTCCAATGTAGAAGTTAGCACCAATAAAGTTTGGCATCTCATCCTCATAAGTCACCTCAGTAACAACATCAGGACAGATTGCAGCAATTGCAGTCAACAGATTCTCAACACCAGTTATAGGAGCACCCCATGCAGAAACAGTTCGAATCGTACAACCGCTCTCACCAATTCCGCGGAAACAGCTGTCCTCAAAGTCTTCGATATAACACCACTTGGGTCCGATGTTTTCGAGGGTCCACTCGTATTTCTCTGACTGCTCATAGGTTACGTTTGTTCCATCAACAAACATATCACCGAACCACTTGTAGTCCTCAGTTTCACGCACTCTAGAATACAGTTCCTTAATAAGATTAACTGCATTCGAATTTAGATTTTCCATGTCAATGCATGTGTTTACATTGTTAGCCATTTTCTTCCTCTTCCAAAAAATATTGTGAGACAGGTATCTCACATCTCACTAAAAAGTCCACACCCACAGTTTCCCTATAAGACTGTGAATATACAACTTCACTTACTCCAGCAGAGTATAACATCTTCGCACAAGAAAGGCAAGGTGCATGTGTAATAAATGCTACTGAACCTTCACCTGACTCGTTTGACCTCGCAAGTTTTGCGACAGCGTTTGCCTCTGCGTGAATTACCTCTGGTTTTGTAACTAACTCCTTTGTTACCGCAATCTTAGATACTTTAGAATAGACCTCATCTTCACATTCATTGGTCCACCCACTCGGCATACCATTGTATCCGATACTTATGATACGGTGGTCCTTAACCAGAACACACCCCACCTTAAGTTTCTCTGCTGTGCTGCACTCTGCATATGCATGTGCAGCCCGCATGTGTGCTCGAATGTGTTTAGGTTTCATACACCATTCAATCCCAGTGTGGTCTTTAGGTCAGGCGCACGGTATCCCGGCCCCTTCATAACCTTACCATCCTCACGATAGATAGGTTTACCCTCTGGTCCAAGTTTAGTCATGTTGCTATTATGCACCTCTTCGAAACATTTGTCAAGGTCCAATCCAAAAGAATGTCCAGCACCATAAACGACATACAGAAGGTCAGTGAGTGCATCAGCAACCTCTACAATGTTTCTCTCTTCGATTGCTTGACCCAGTTCCTTAAGTTCCTCGTCAATCAGGTCGTATCGCAATTGTGATACACTTGTCCATGTGGGTTCAGTCTCTACAGTCTGACCAAACGCAGTCATGAACTCTGCTACCTTCTCAAAGTTCGTACTCATAATTATCTGTCTCCTCATTCTCATTCAAAATAAATGCACCATTGCGAAGATGAAACTTACGAGCCATCTCTGTCTTAGGTGATAATGTGACTAGACGTTTGAAGTTATTCTCAATCGCATAGTCTCTCAGTTCATAGATTATATCACGTCCTGCGCCTGGAGCATAACTCCATACAGTGTATGCGATACAGTTATCACCCTGTGGATGTGAGTACAGGGCAAGTTCTCTTACAGTTTTTGGAATATCTGTTGTAAATGCTGTGCATACAATGGCGGTAGGTTTATCCTCGCCAATGTAGAACATCTCGCCCACAGACTTGCGAAATGCATATGATAAAGAAGGACGAACAGGATCGTCCTTCACAAAGGTTTCATCACTAAGTACCTTGATCAATTCAGTCTCCCAGACTGCCTCAATAGGTATGCCAGTACATTAGACCAGTATTGGATACCCCATTCTGATTTAGATGCTTCACATGCCCTTAAAGCTGTCTCGGCATTTCCCACTAGACGTTCCCAGTTCATTCTCTTGCAACCTCTCAACCACGTCACCAAACATGGTGAACATATCTTTAACCTTCGCAGATTTATCTGCTTGTGGGATGCAGATTGCCTCTGCACCCCGTCCTTGTCCCTCGACAAGATTTGCATTCTCCATGCATGTGTTCATGTCTGGCATGTTCACTGCATACTCTGCACCACTCATAAGAGTGACAACCAACAGTGCCTTAATCATTACACCTTACTCCATCCCACCATATCGCAAATATACTTAGTCGTTCCAACCAGAACCATGTCACCCATCATTGTGCTGCGACAGGTCTTTCCACCAAACATGGGAGTCACATCTTCGTTCTCCCACCAACCGCAATCAATCGAGTTGGTGAGAGTAAATGCAATCTCACATGCATCAATGTCACTCGTCCCATCAGCAACTTCGACAAGGGCAACGGTGCGAGCAAAGTCTTCTGCCGCACCGTGAATAACCGCAACCTTCATCAGATCACCTCTACCGGCTTGTTCCACTCACCAATCTTGATATCGTTGTACCAAGCGGTATCGAAATAGTCAGTCATCGAATCACTCCGATCATACCAGTTTATACCCTTCATGGCAGCAAGCAATTCCATCAAGAAATTCTTTGCAAGACCATCAAACCATCCGAGATGGTAGACGTTCACACCGTTTTCAATCTCTTTGTCAGTGAAGAGTCCAGCAGGAATCTTCCGAAGGGTCACAACCAGAGTGCTGCCATTGTTAACCTTGATGGTTCCCTTGACACCGTACTCAGCAAGAACCTTCTTGATTGCAGGGGCAAGTTCTTTCTTCGTCTCTTTACTCACATAAGCCATTTGTCTTTCCTTCTCTGATTATGTCTAACTATACCACACTCAAACGAATCTGTCAACAATTAATTCCACTTTTTCAAATATTTTTCATAATCATATAATCCTAAACCAAAAACTATGTCTTTGAATAAACGAAGTGTTTTTCTACCACCACCAGGCAAACGTAAAAACTTTATCTCCCATTCTCTCCATCGACTGTCATTGAGCATATCATCAACAGTTTCAACTTCATGAACCTTTTTATAAACCATTAAGACGTGCATTAACCGTCTATAAGTAGGGTTTACTCTTCCCTCTTCATTTAAATCAACTAGTCTTTTTGATTTTGCAATGTCAATCACAGTATCAATTTTCATATTTCATCTCTCTCTGATTATGTCTAACTATACCATGCAGGATTCGTTTTGTCAACCCCTGTTATGCAGCAACCGCAAATATTTCTGCGTCACTACCGTAGAGGTCAAACTTCTTGGAAACCAACTCACGCTTTCCAGACTTGGGGAAGTCGATGAACTTGGAATAGGGTGACTTCTTAGCATACACCGTAATGTCACGTTCCTTGTTGAGTTTGTTCCAAACGTAACGACCACCAGCAGACTGTGAGTGACCAGCCATCAGGGTGATATCCATCTTCTTCATGAGGAACTTATAAATCTTGATTGCAAGGTTATTACCCTTGTAACGACTATCGACGTTCAAGAGGTCAACATGCCATGCACCACGCTCTTTCGACAGTTCTACCTTTGCAGCAATGCGATGGCGAGTGTCCATGTCACCATAGGGAGTGCGAACCCGTTTGGTTATGTTGCGGTCATAGACCCACACAACATTATATGTGCGTTCTTCTTTCTCAATGTAGATATCATATCCAAAGGCACGACCTACAAGCTCTAGGTCTTCTGTGCTACCATAACCAAGGAAAACTCCCTTGTTCATCGTAATTCTGTCAACCATTTGTAACCTCTTGATTTCCGATTATGTCTAATCATACCATACGAAAAGGGGTTTGTCAATCAAAATCGACTCGGAATCCAAGAAAAATTCACATCATCTAGCCAACGCCATTCACCTGTTTTCAGTGATTTTATGGGGGGCAATGCGGGTTTGGGGTCCATACCTAGAACGCCGGGGGGAAGTTCTAGAACTTCCCACTTGTCTCCGTGTTCCCGAATACGATTCTTACCCTTGTTGGTGATGCCCTTGAGGGTGAGGATCATTATGCCCGACCTCGACCATTCATATTCGGCATCTTTAACCCAGCTTTCTTGAAAGCTTCAGAGATACGCTTCTCAGGGTCTTTACCATCCTTCCAGACTTCCAACTCGGAAATGTCAATCCCTGCTTCTCTCATGATCCGCTTCTTGATCATCAGGTCACGAAATATCCAGTTGCAATTCATCATAACGTCTTCCTTTTCTCAGTGTATAACTAACTATACCACACGAAAAGGGGTTTGTCAACAACTTTTTTCGATTATCGACGCCTTTTTTGCATTTCCCTTGCAATCCAAGACTTTGCACGTCCATTCGAAACCTTGTTACGAAGAAGACCCTGCACACGTTTCCAGACCTTACCAAATACGTCCTCACCAGCATCGTTGTTATCCACAATGATCATACCTGACCCAAAGTGGTTGTTGAACTTACCGATGTTGGACTGAACGTCCTTCCAAGACTGAACGACGATGGATTCTGGAACACTTCTAGCACGTTGTGCATTGCGTTCAAGTGCAGTGTCCAGTGAGGTGTTTACGAAAATCATATAGGTGTCGTAACCTAGTTCTCGTAACTGTTGAGACTGACGAGCAATCTTATCATAATCCCGGCCGGTCCCATCTATGATAAGTCCAAGGCGACCTTCAAGATAGTTTGCCTGACGAGCCTTGGTGATTTGTTTTGCACGGTCACGAACAACGTCTCTCTCCTGCTCTTCCTCTGGAGGCATCTTAAGAGATAGACCAGCATCCTTCAACAGTTTCTCGAAAGCATCGTCTGAGTTGACAATCTTGAGTCCTGTTCCCCCAGTGGTGCGCCTGACAACGTATGACTTACCGCTGCCAGGCCCACCTGCTAGGAAAAATGCTTTAAATATGTTGGGGTCGTAAACCCCTTCCTGTAGTTCGTGAAAACTCTTCATTTTGCATCTGCCCTTTTCTATATCCTGACATTTCTATGATGTATTTATCATTCTCTGAAAGTGGTTCCAATTCCATTTTACGTTCCTGCCTCTGAAAGTTCAATTTCTTAATGCGATTCTTGGTCTTAGCCATTTTATCTTCCTTTCGCTGTTTGTATTGGGATATAGATTTTTTTGAGATGGGCGTCTCCTTTCTTAGTATAGGGTGTTGATGATTTCTTGATCACCCTCTTGAATAGGTTCTGGATTGGTGCTTGTGGGTAGTTCTCTGTTGAGAGAATCCTTCACTCCTTCAATAATCATTCTATGGTGAGAATTTGTATTATCGAAGTCATGACGAATTTTTGTCACAAGAAACTTACCATTGTATATTCTATCAAACTTTTCGTTCTCTGTTGTTTTTGTTGATGCGGTATATGGAAGATTGATATCTACTACATCACCAGCCTGAATATTAGTGCTTCCGTTCACAGTGATTTGTACAGTGAATCCAGTTTTAATTTGTTGCAACTGAGCATTTCTTCTCTGTATCCATTTCTCTGGAGAATTTGAAGAGAATGGATTTTGGTTGAATTCATCAACAACAGTATTGCTCGATCCAAACCCACTTGTTGGTTGCACAAATGTTCTCGCGGGAAATGAAGAGATATTCTTTTTATCTTCTGTAATATAAACACTACTCACAATTGGAAAATCATCCTTATTGTCACCTTGGTATCGGCTGTTCGTTTTTTCAATATGCATTTCATCTTTAAAATTTGTCATATAGTTATATGTATGTTTTTGATAATTTTTAGAGATGATGTCATGAACATATAATGTAGACGCATATGTACCAGACCTATTTGAAAGAATAGGATCATGAGCATTCACTATATTGAAACCCAACAGTGCAGAGAAATCTGCTTCGATATCAATCGCACCCTTTTTATTTCTTGTTCCTGCTTTAATTTCATAAAACTCTTGTTTGCTCTTTTGTGCATAAAGACTTGCAAGTGATCTAAAATGAAATCCTCTATATGTCTCAAAACACAAGTAGCAGGGATCATTGTGTTGTTTAGATATGGCCAGATTGGACATGTCTTGAATTAATTCAAAAGGTCTTTTATTTGGGGATATGATTTTTCTGTTATCTGCACTTGGTTCAAGATACAATCTTTTCTTGGTGCCAAGATGGTCTTGAAACACTTTCTTGACAATATCTGTGGAACTACCAGTGAGGGTGCGGTTAACTCTCACTCTCTCATTGACTAACGCCTCTCTGGATGAGAAGGAAATACCATATGCCTGAACACCATTACCCATATCTTGACGAGCAATGATTTTATTGACAAAAAGTGCGTTTTCTGTAAAATCTATAATTCTACTTTTATCCGTGTCAGACGCAGTTGCAATTTTTAATTTTAGATACTCTTGTCCAATCAATGGAAACATTGATGACAGGTTGACCGAATCGGCAACCATCATCATTCCAGACAACGTACTTTTAGCGATGTCTTCGAACAAGGTCAAATTCACAATTGCATAGTCAATATCAACTGTCTGTCCAGATGATGAAATGAGTTGTGAATACTGTATCTCAAACTGTCCTGCCTGGTAAATCTCAGACACTAAACTACACTCCTATTGATCAAATCATTAAACTGGTCTACAAATTCACTAAGGTATGAAGGGTCCAGTAGTCTTATTCTTCGCAAACTGTCTTGCTGTTCCTGTTCGAATTCTAGATTTGTAATTGGAGTTGCAGATGGGTAATCTGTATTGTCTGTCCCAATGTCAATTTTTATAGTGGTATCACCAGATGTTTGGAAAATTTCATAATGGTGAATTCCATCCACATTCGAATACTTATTTTTAACGTGTGCGAGAAACTGGCGTCTGCTCATAGGCCATTGATGATATCGGTCAACAATGTCATTCATCAACAGAACTACCCAGTGATACTCACTGTCACCATATAACTTATGTGCGATCATTTCTGGAGTCTCGCCTTCTTTCACATCATATGTATCAAAAAATGCTCTGTTAGTTTTTGCCTTTGAACGAGCAACAATGCGTCTTAAAATATTTGTTGCTACTTTGAATTGACCATTACCAACAGCATCGTATGGAATAACTGGAAAAGAATTGAAGTACATGATTAGTAACCCTCCTCAACTCTATTGCGATACATGAGTTCGATTTCAGTAAATCTGAGTGTCATCGTTGTTCTTTGTGGTGGTGGTGAACCAGAGGCATCAGGTTCATATGCAGTATACCTGTCGCCGCCATACTGAACGTCCACGCCAGTTAAGTATGATGTTCCAATTTTGTTTATATGTGAATTCTCTTTATCTCTATACATATATTGAATATCAAACACATCTGGAATAGACTGTTCTCTAAGATTCTTTGCACCTGCGATTTGACTTTCCCCATATTCTGGAGACATGTGGACTTTAAATAACTTAACAATCTCTCTAATTTTTTGAGACTCGGATGCACTTTTTGGAATCATGATAAAGGTGAATTCAAACGACCTTCTACCAATCCCCTCAAACATCACTTCCATTCTTGGTGTGATTATCTTACCCCTCTCAAGAGCAACCAACTGAGAAAGGCCGGGTGTGAGGGCATTTGCTGCTCCAATGACTGCTTGTATTCCACCATCTATCGCAGCATCAACACCTTTTGTTAATACGTCACCAGCTAGGGATTTGGCAGCGCCAAGCTGTCCGCCATATAATTTTTCTGCAATTGCAACTGCACCTGTTCCAGCTCCCACTAATGCCTCTGCCCTTCTAGTAATTTCTGTCTCTGCATAGTTTGCATTATATGAAACACTAACCTGTGGGGGCATATAGAGTGCTATTGACTGCACTATTCTAGTTGACGCTCTCCTAGACATTGTAATACTAGAGTTTGATCCTCTTTGTCTCTGGATTTTTTCTTGTTGTACTGCTTCGATAGATTCTTTTGTTGCTCCTTGAATGTTATCAACTATATCATCTACGTCTAGACTTGGTTGTGGTGGATTTGGTTTTACCTTGCCTGGCTCGTTTGTTCTGATACCAAATAGAATGTAATGTCCCTGCATTGGATCAATAGCAACGTCATCTGGATAAGATATGATGGGTGATTGTCTAGATTGTGGTGCTAGTCCACCAACTGCATTTTGTGGATTTGCGCCCTTTAGTCCAGCGGCGATCCCACCAACCACTGAGTTTACCGCACTCCTTGCCATACTGGTTGCTGCAGCCTGTGCAACGTTTACAAATGCGTCTTTAAGTGCCATGTCTAAATATCCTTATACACTTTGAATTATTTATAACGAATGGCATACAAAGGTCGATATACACCAGTGAACCCTAAAAAGTATAAGGGTGATCCACGCAACATAGTCTACCGCTCCTTATGGGAAAGAAAGTTCATGGTGTACTGTGATAACAGTACGAACATTCTAGAATGGGGGAGTGAAGAAATCATTATACCCTATTTATCCCCTTGGGACGGACGTATTCACCGATATTTTCCAGATTTCTACATCAAGGTCAAACAGCACGATGGCAGTGTCAAGAAGATGATCATTGAGATCAAGCCCAAGGTGCAGTGCAAACCACCAAAACAACCCAAGAGAAAGACCCAAAGATATCTAAACGAGGTCAAAACATGGGGTGTCAACTCTGCAAAGTGGAAATATGCAAATGAGTGGTGTTTGGATAGAGGTCTGGAATTCAAGATTTTGACTGAAGACGAATTAGGTATCTCGTATAAATAATACTATGGCAGAGAGCAAATACATTCAGTCTGTAAAACAGGCAGCAGGAGAACGTCCACGTTCCACAGAGTGGTACAAGGACAAGATCAAGGAGTTTGGTACACCAGGCGCACTAGACTTGATTCGTGACGGTAAGCAGGCAACACGCCCATTCTTTGGACGATTGAACATGTTTATCTATGACCCAAAGTTCAAGAAGACACTTCCATACTATGACACTTTTCCCCTCGTTCTTCCCATCGAAAACTATCCAGATGGATTTCTAGGTATCAATCTACACTACCTACCAATCCCCCTTAGAATTCGACTGTTGGACAGACTTGTAGACTTCTCAAACAACACAAAATTCGATGAGTCAACCACACTTGATGTTGACTATTCGGCACTAAAGAATGTACGGTTAGTTCGTCCTACCATTCACAAGTATCTTGCGGGACAGGTTAAGTCACGGTTTCGTAGAATTGATGCAGACGAGTTTACGATTGCGACACTACTACCAGTGCAGAGGTTCAAGAAGGCATCTGCATCAGAGGTATGGAAAGAATCTAGGAGCATGATCTAATGGCCATTCTACCAAACTTTCTAGAGGGAACTGCAATCGGTGTTCTCAATGATGTGCTATCTGCATTTCATTCTAATGAAGGATATGCACAACCAAACCGATATGAGGTAAATCTGTTTCCACCATCAACTGGTAAGACAGGAGCATCATCGTCATTGATGAACATGTCCGCATCTCTCATGGGTGATCCACAAGGTGGTGGTAATGGTAGAGACGTTGGACTGAGATGTGAATCAGTAACCCTACCCGGCATCAATCTTGCAACGGCAACAGACTCAAATATCTATGGTCCAACAAGAGATATTGTAGAAGGTGTGACATATGCAGAAGAGGTCGCAATGACATTTTCAGCAAGTACTGACTTACAAGAAAGAGTATTCTTTGAGACATGGCAGAAGCAGGCATATAACCCAGATACATGGAACGTTGGTTATTATAAAGATTACGTTGGGACAGTAGAAATTTACCTTCTCGACAAACAAAACCAAAGAAAATATGGACTAAAATTGTGGGATGCATTTCCAAAGAGTATTAACGGAAGTGATTTGAGTTATGGCTCATTTAACGAGAACCTAAAAACTACAGTGAACATGTCATTTAGATATTGGACACCACTAGACACAAATGGTCAAGGACCAAATATTCTAAACAACATTATTGACACCGTTGCAAATGGTGTTTCAAGACAGATACTAAGCAATATACCGAAAGTGCTTCGGAGACTATAAAGGATGAAATATTATGGCATTACCCAAACTAAAAATTCCAGAGTATGAACTGATTGTACCATCAACACAGGAGAAGATCAAGTATAGACCATTTCTTGTAAAGGAAGAAAAAATTCTGTTGATGGCAATGGAGAGTGATGAACCAAACAGTGTGAGTAATGCGCTATCGACAATTGTTACAGAGTGTACGTTTGGTTCCGTTGATGGTTCCACCGCACCAGTGTTTGATGCAGAGTATATCTTTCTACAGGTGCGATCAAAATCTGTTGGTGAAACTGCAACGTTAAGTGTTGTTTGCCCTGATGATGGAAAGACCAGAGTTGATGTGACGATTGATTATAGTGAAGTTGGTGTTCAGATGAGCGTTGACCACACCAATGAAATTCAACTGACTGATGACATTAAGATGTTTATGAGGTATCCAACACTTAGAAGTCTGAGTGGTTACGATGAAGAGAACGAGACTGAGAGTACACTGAAGATGATGCAGACTTGTGTTGATGAAATTCATTTTGGTGATGATGTTTATAAAAGGGTTGATATGTCAGATAAAGAACTTTCTGAATTCTTTGACGACATGACGACAGAAATGTTTGGTAAGGTACAAGATTTTTTTACGACTATGCCAAAGTTGCGTCATATTTTGGATATCAAAAATCCAAAGACGAAGAAGAAGAGTGAGTATATGCTGGAGGGACTGGCAGATTTTTTTATCTGAGTATGTCATACATGTCTGTTAAAAATTATTACAAAACAAATTGGAGTATGATGTACCACCACAAGTTTAGTTTGAGTGAAATAGAAGATATGATGCCTTTTGAGAGAGATATTTACGTTGGTCTTACAGTCAATCATCTTCAAGAAGAAGCTGAGAGATTAGAACAAGAGAGTAATAGAAGGAAGTAAAATGGCACAAGACGATTTAGAATTTATTAGAGCAGTTAGAGCACTAGATGAAGCATCTAAAAGATTAAATGCGGGTGCTGACAAATTGTTTGATGGTCAAAAACTGACTGATAAGGTCTTTGATAAATTTGGTCTTGGTCAAGCAAGAGATTTCCAGAAGAAGGCAAGTGAGTTTCTTAATCAGAGAAAACTTAGAAGAGAACAAGAACGTGAAGTTCGTCAAAGATTGGGTGGTAAAGACCCAATCAGTAAGGCAACATTCAAACAACTCAAAAAAGAAGCAGAACTCACAAAGAAGAAAGAGGCAGTTGATGCTGCATTCAAGAGTTTTGTGGAAACTAATCTAGGACTGAACGAGCAACTTCTAGATGAGATACGTTATAGACAAAATCTTAAGGAAGACAGGGCGGGTAATCTTAGGGGTGAAAAGGGAAGGTTTGTATCTACACCAGAGAATTTTCTTAAGAAAACAGTAGATGAGTCAGCGTTCAACAGACAATTTGTTGATAAGATGGGTTTTGCAAAACAAAACATAGATGCTAAAAGTCCCGGCGACAAGAACCGTGCTGCTGAAGAAGAGCGAAGAAGTGACCAACAAGCATTTGAAATGGAAAAGACTGAGAGTACCAATGAGATTCTCAGAGATATCCTTGCAGCATTAACTGATAATTCACCACTCAAAAAAGACAAGAAAAACAACAGTGGTCTTCTTGCGGGATTAGGTGCGGGTGCAGGATTGGCAAACTTACTTAAAAGTCTTGGTAAACTAGGTAAATTTCTCCTCTTAGGTAGTCCCCTGTTGCTAGGATTAGGTGCTCTCACATACGGACTCTCTGAACTAAGTGACATGGCAGACAAGGTTACTAAAGAGGTTGTTAATAATACAAAAAAACAAACAAATGCAATTGAGGAGGCAAAGACCGCAAAGCAAGCACAGGAAGCAATAGTAGGGAAAGAGAATCGAAAACTTGAACAAGAGCGGAAACGACAGCGTGACACGATCACAAGCAAAGCAGAAACGGAAGCTCTACTTCAATCAGGTGCAGATAGGGGGAAAGCAACACTTGAGGCAGCAGAGAAATTTGAATTCGTTAAAAATTCACAATCCTTTAACGATATAATTAAAAATACTGCAATGGTGCTTAACGCAGCAAGAGACGCATCAATCAGAGATGGTAATACCATTGAGGCAAGATACGCATCATTTGATAAAGTTCTTGCAGAGACAATTGTAAAGATTAAAGGGTCTAAGACATTTTTGGATGCAGATGAAAAGACTCAAGATTTTATGATTCAACAGGTGGTCGCACAGGCAAACAAGGCACTTGTTGGTGCAGGCAATAAAAGTGTTTTACTCTCTGGTCTAGACCCAGAAGCAATGAAGGGTCAGGCAGCAATAGAAACCAAAAGGGCAAGGGCCATGGCTGCGTTAGTGGGCGGTAGAGGTAAGTTTGCAGAAGAAGGGTTTGGGTATCTTAGTGATCAACTTGGTGGTGGTCGTAATATATTCTCAAAAAGTCAGGTAGAATCACTGGAAGCAAGAGTCGCAGAAGCAAGAAAAGATGCAGAGAAGGAAACTTGGTACGAAAGGAATATTGGTTCTAATCAAGGTGATATTGATAAGTTAAATACTCTCACACAAGAGTTGGCAAGATTGAGAGATGCAATTGCAACAGTTGGTAGTAATACAGTTGTTGCACCAAACAATAGCGTAAACACTGTTAACAATAGCAGTGCAACTGTATCCACACCAATTCATATAACTGATCCAAATACAGAGTATCAGAGATCGCATTAAAAATAAAGGGGGGAACCACATTCCCCCCTTTACTCAGTTACTCGTTTGCGAGTTTTTCAAAATAAGACATTGCATCATCGTCGTCTTCCTCTGACACAGTAGGTGCTGGTGCATCCTTAAAGAACTCTGGTGCAGGAGCAGTATCAACCTTTGGTTCTGCAACTGGTGCATCTTCCATAATATCTACTGCCTTACCAACTGTTACTGTACCGGCAAGAACTGCATCGAGCCGTGCCTTAAGTTCGTCATATGACTTAAAGGCAGAAGGTGCAGTGAAGTCAGCAAGTGAATGCTCCGTCTTCCACAGTGCCTCAATCTCCTCATCATTGTCGAACAGGGCAGATGGGTCTGCAAACTCTGACTTGTCATAGTTCCAGTATCCATCTACCTTGCGAAGCTTCAACTTGAAGTTCGCACCTTCCCAGAAGTCAAAGGGGTTGACAGGAGTTTCATCTTGGAATGCGGGCTGCATTGCCTCCATGATCTTGTCGAAGATTTTCTTACCGTAACGGTAGAGGAAAATCTTACCCTCGTTCTGAGGATTTGCAGGGTCTTCTACAACATAGATGTTGGAGTAGTACTGCAACTTACGCTTCTGCTTCCGTGCAATCTCCTTATCGGACTCAACACCTGAGTTCCAGAGTTTGGAGTTGTACTCTGACACAGGGTCATTCTGACCCACAGTGGTGAGAGAGTTCTCAATGTACCACTGACCTGTTGGACCTTGGAACGCATGGTTCCAGACCTTTGCCCAAGGCATGTCCTCACCCTCTGGTGCGGGAAGGAAACGAATGACTGCGTATCCGTTACCAGACTTATCCATGACTGGCTTCCAGAGACGTTCATCAACGTAAGACTTCTTTTCTTGAGGGGCAGACTCTTTCTGGGCAGCACCCAGCAGTGAGTCAAGACTGTTCTGTTTCTTCAATGCCGCAAGTGACATATCTTTCTCCTTATGTTAACGTATGTTTTCGTATGTTAAAGTATATTTAATTTATCACAAAGACTGTTCTTTGTCAAGTAACTTAGATTATTAAATTTGCCGTGTTGGTCTGTTAGAAAAAACTCTTCTTGACCAAAGCGGTCAACAGGATCAACCCAATAGAATTTAACATCCTTATACTCTGTAAAAACAGTTTGCATCTGGTTAATCCAGTTAACTGGATTAAATCCTTTTGCATCACTTGACAGATAATTATCTGTCCCTTTATATATGTTGTTCAACGGCTCATCATATGACGATAGGTCAAACCCCACTATATAAACTTCATTCGCACCCTCTTGACAAGCAAGGTGTAGTGCGGTATTACCAGCAGACCACCCAACAGGGTAGTCAATACTATTTATTCCATCATCCTCTTTAACGTATGTAATCCAAATGCCAACGTCCTTCTCCATCTTTGCACGAAGGTCTTTCATGTTGAGGTCTGGATTCATCTTCATTGCAACCTCAATCTTCTCCTGTAATGTAACAGGGTCTTTACCTGAGATGACACATTGCTCTGTGTGGTTGCCCACCCTTTCTGTTTTGTGAATGAAAGACTCTGGTATGTCATATCCCATGAACATCATATCTGCGATCTCGGCGGGGACAGGACTCCAGTTTGTAAAGTGAAACCTCATCGTGTCACCTGTAGTGAACTGGCCCTCTAATAAATCAGAAGTGTAAATCTCTTGTTGCATGGGGTAGTCTACTGCGACTAAATTATCCACCCACATATCACGATAGATTGCATTGCACCCCCAAGTAACTACGTCCTTATCATTTCTATCAAAAGTAGTAACATTCTCTGCCCACTTTCTAGACTCCCCGTTACCAAATACGACTGCTTTACTCATTCACAAATTCCTGTATCATGGGGAAGATGGGTGCAATTGCAACTGCACACTCTCTGGCAATCTCCATGTGTTCTTTCTGCGTTCCATGACCACTGCGAAGCTCGATGAAATGCACCCATGAACGAAGAGTACCATTCATATACATGCGTGACATGGTAAGACCCTCTGGTAGAACTGCACGAGCCTGTTCTTTTGCAATACCCTTACTGATTGCCCAGTTGTATGCAGAACGTGCGTCCTCAATCACCATCTCCTGTAGAGTGTCCCATTCCTCTTGTAGTTTGGGGTCGTCAATCTCTACACTATTCTGACGGTTCTTCTCGTCCTGTAGACGAGCTTCTCTGGTAACGAATTCCAAATCCTTAGTCGGGTCTGCATAACGCTGACTGAACTCTTGAAAAGAGAACGAGCGGTGACGCAATACCTGTCGTCCAATATCTCGTGTTGTCTCAATCTCAATACACGCACTAACCATCTCTAGAGGTGACCAGTGCTTGTGTTTAATAAGATATCTAACCAATTTCTCGGCGGTATCTCTATTCAACTGATTAGAGGGATTAGATACACGGGCACAATATGCAATAAGGTCTTGTGCGGTATCTATACCAATGAACCCTTCTTTGGGTACTTGTGAATGTGATATAAGTTTTACTGTCATTGTTATTTCAATAATTCCTCGTTTAGAATGGTGCCGCTGAGAAGATTCGAACTCCTGACCCATTGATTACAAATCAATTGCTCTACCAACTGAGCTACAGCGGCACTCTCTCCCTACTTTCGGTTACGATTATCCCGATTGTTGTTTGGACGACGATTGTTACGCATCATCGCCATTTCTGCAACTCTCTCTGAGAGTTCACCATTCTTCTTGGTGAGTTCTGCATTATCCCACTGCAATGCCTTCACAGTGTTCTGGAGTTCGGCAACCTTTGCCTCAAAAAAACCTTCAACACGATCCATCTCTGGACTCCTCAATTAATGTTAATAAACTTATCTTATACCTATTCTTGTCAATTGTCAAGAACCTTTTATAATCATTCATAAATCTTTTTAGGTCAGGCCATACAATATCGTCCTCTAATAGTTTATCCCAATTGTCACTGAAAGATACTAACTCATCTAGAATGATGAGCGTCTCTAGTGATACACGCCCACCCAGAAACTCCTTGAGAAGTTTCGGGTGGTTGTGTTTCTTCACCTCAAACAGTGGTTCGAATTCCTTCACAAGTGGAGTCATCTCAACCACAAACATATCAAAAAAGTTACCCCGCTTCAACTTCCATGAGTTATAGTTCTCATCATTGAAGTTGGCGATGTAACCCTTCCTGTCCTTGATGAAGTTGGACAGAAAGTAATTCTTGACTTCCTCTTCTGACTTATATTTTCTGGATAGACGCACGAAGAACCCACGGTCCTTGCGCTTATAGAATGTGTCTCTGGAAATGCGAGTCTTACCTTTGTACTTCACAAAGTCATAATCAGTCTTTCCAAAATGCGCCTTGAAGGCACAGTACATCAAATATATGTCAATCGGTTCCATTACAGATACGCTTCGATACCCAATCAGTTAGAATGTTAGGAAATACCCCGTGAATAAAAAGAACAATACCCATTGACCACGCATGAAAGAGGTGTTTGAAATAGGTGGTGTTCTGTTCTTTAAGATGACTCATACGGGTAACTTAGCTGTTCTTGGTAAAAAATTTAGTTCCCTCGCATTTGCCTCAATCTTCTCTTTGAGACTTTTTGAGATAAGGTTCCCGACTGTATCGGGTTCGATGCCTTGTTTGTAACAATAATCTAGTACTGCCTCCATGTGGGTAATACCCTTTTCATTAGCAATCCTTTCAATCTCAAGAGAGAAAGATTTAGCAGTGTTCAAAGTCATAAGTTCTCCTCTGGTAAAAAAAGTTGGGGGCTGACCGTGGACCCCCGCGAGACTATTTCTGGCGTCTAACCCCTATTATTTAGAAGGAATATCGAGTCTTCACTCCAATGGTCTTACCCTGTTCTGTAATGTCAGTATCAACATTGTAAGTACCATATGGTGTAATTGTGAAAGACTTGGTAATCTCCCAATCATACTTTAGTCCAACTTCAATAGTATCTACTTCGCTGTTGTCCCAATCATAATTTGGAAGTAGGGAAAGAGTAAAACCCTTTGCACCTGCTTCGATACCAAACTCAGTGTTGGTGGTTTCACCGTCGATGTCATACTCTGTGTCAGTTACGATTGCGAGGTCAACCATGTTCATTGGATTTGGTTTCTGTGGTTCATTAGCAAGAGCAGTAGATGAAATACCTAGTGCTGCTACTAGAGTGATGATTGTTTTAGTCATGTTAGTCCTTTCTGTTGATGAACTCCTGTAGTTTCTCTGCTTGAGAGATAACTTCATCAGGATGGAACATCTTTGGAATGTACTGGTCGAAACTCTTGTACATTTCCTTGTTGTCTTCTGCTGCCTTCTCAAATGCTTTCCATGCCATAGTGGATGCAGTCTCATACTGTTTGTCAAGCATATCTTTTGCCATAGTCAGAAGATCAAGTCGAATCTCATAAGGTGTCTTAGCCATGATTACTCTCCCGCAAACTTTGCCATCTGACGTAGAGCAGCAGCCTCTTTGGGATACCCCTCACGTTCCATTTCAATTGCGGCACGAGTGTAACCATATGGTTGCATTTTTTTGAAAATACGATTGAACCAATCGCCAAGACCTGTTTCAAATGTTAGTGTGGAAACGATGAATGTCATTTCTTTCTCCTTGTGTTTGTGTGTGTTGGTGGGTGATTCTGTTGCTAGGACACCCACCGAAACCCCGACACTTACTGCTTACGCAGCAAGGGCCATTGGTGCAAAATTATCGTTTGCATTTACTATAGTGGTCTATACGCGACCAACCGTGTAACTCCGAATTCCTATTAACTGCCCGTCGATCCTAGTTCGCCCCCCTCAGAAACACACTCAGTAAATGTGCTTGTGGTGGAGGCGGCGGGTACTGCCCCCGCGTCCAGTACAGCGTTGAGTCATCATCAACGTTACCTGTTATATATAACACTTTTTCCTTTGAGAGTCAAGGAACTTTTTGTCGCCTTATCCTTATTCACAAATTCCACATCTTTACCTGACCCAATAATACATGCATTACCATTTGCAAAAGATTCAATGATGGTAATTCCAGTGTCTCCAACGTACATTAGATTGACAGTATTGTTATCGGGGTCAGACCAATACGCATATGGCTCTTCACCTAGATTTGTAACTGCACCCAGAACAATGTTTAACGGCGCACAGAGAACTGGTTTCTGCGTTTGAAAGAAAGATGGTGGTTCCTGTGCAAAGGTTGATGTGCTAAGCAGCAGTGCTGTTAGGAATGTTAGATACTTCATTACGTCTTCTCCATTCTGCAACGGATTCGACCAACGCATCTAGATAATTGTTTTTGTCCTTAACAAACTCTTGAACAGTTCCGTCCTCTGTGACTACGAGAATAACTACCTGTGAGATTTCAATCCCTGTTCTCTCTCCGAACATCTCTGCGTATGCAGAGCCTTGAATGTAATAACTTTCATTCCAATCATCATTGCGTTCTTTAGAGGATGTCTTGAAGTCAATAATGGAAGGTGTTCCGTCATATTCTGCAATACAATCTACTCTGCCCGCTACTTTATATTTATCACTGTAAAGACCCGCCTCTTGTGCATAAATGTTATTTAATTTGTGCAATGCACCATCTTTTAGTTGATTGAACAGACACCAAGGTAGGAAGTTCTTCTTGTGTTCAATCCACTTTTCGGGAAAGTCACGATGCATATTGTTGAGGTAGTCTTCACACATCTGGTGAACCTTAGTACCTCTTGCTGCAGCAGTTCGTGCAACGTAGTTTGCAACATCGTTACCAACACGTTTACGCCATTCCATCAAACCCTGCTTGTTTCGTACAGATAGTACAGTAGTGATTGATGGGTACTTGTTACCATCTGGTGTTTCATAGAGACGAACACCATCCTTGTTTGTTGCAGATATAGTAGGCAACTCTACTGGTTCATGATTAAACATTATTAATTTCTATTCCTGCAATTCCCACATATTATTAGAATTATTAAAAATTCTAACTGTTCCATCTTCTCCTGTAGTTATGGAAGTTATACCAGAAGATACCAGGTAATTATTATATTCCGTCCGTGTCAATAGCCATGCAGGGTCGGGATTATCTCCACTAGGAAGATTTCCTATATAATCTTCTTTAGAAGCCCAAACAAAAACAGTTGTTTGTACTAAACCATCGTCTGAATAAGTAGCATCTTCTATACTAACCTTTCCTGATGATTGTAAGTTCGCGTAACCATTTATTCCCAAATAGCTATTAGGCCATTCAATTGAAGTGTTAGGTCTTGTCATAACCCTTGTTACTGTATAAGTTGACATATCTATTCTCCGTTTATCATGTATTTAGTATTTATGATAATGATCGAATCCTCTCAACGAGTCGTTCTGCTCTTGCCCCTACTTGACGATACCAACGCGAGTCTACCATCTGGTCTGCTGCTTCGTTCCAATCCCTTGCGTCTACACCCGCTTTCATACCCTTGAAGGCAGACAGACGAGGACGACCAAGATTGAACATCATGTTTGCAATCACTTGTTGAACTTCTTCTGGCAACTCATCGAAGTCTGGATAAAGGACGGCGCAGTCTGACAATACTGTTTGGACATCTTGCTCGAAGGCCTCAATGACTCTATCGTCCGATACTGGTGTTCCGATGTCAGCACCATATTCGGGGTCAGACTCAAGAACCAGATGGCCAATGCCAAAAGTAGCATACCCAAGGTGATCGTTATATAATTCATATACACATCCCTCGTCAATTTTAAGTTGTTCTCTAAGTTTTTCAATATCCATTAGTCCATTCCTAGTCCCATTTTGATTTTGTTGATTAAATAGTTTCGTACAAATCCAGAGCGTACAATGTCTCCAATGCTGAACTCTGTACAGTTAAATTCGTCCATCTCTTCCAGAATGCGAAGGAAGTCATGTAGTCCATTCCTGTCATTCGTTCTCTGTAAATCACTCTGGTCAAAGTCACCACAGAACACGATACGAGAGTCTTGCCCAATACGAGTGATGATTGTATCCAGTTCGTGGAAGTTCATGTTTTGACATTCATCTACTATAACAATAGAGTTATCAAATGTCAACCCTCTTAGGAAAGAAGTTGACAAAAAGTAGAGTGAACCCTGACCCTTTAGACGATCATACAAATTATTGAATGACTGTTCGTTTGGCATCTCAAACATGAACTGAACCATGTTCTGATACGGCACCTGATACAGTGCAGACTTATCTTCCTCATCGCCGGGAAGGAACCCAATCTCTCTTGTTGGAATGAGAGAACGGACGATAATGACTCGTTCGTACTTGGACTTCAAATCGAGAACTGAGTTGAGTGCGAGATAGAGTGATGCAAAGGTCTTACCTGTTCCTGCCGCACCAAATAGGAATTGGTTTTTACCCTTATTCCATGTATCAAACACAACTTTCTGACTGTCTGTAATGGGTTTGACAGTTACGAGTTGGGAATGATTGATTTCTTTATTCTTACTGGCCATAACAATCCTTTAGAGAGAAAAAGAGGGGGGAGTGGGGGCGCGCCTTCCCCCCTCTGACACATGGGCGGAGTGACTTCCCAGCTTGCGTAGACGCTGTGCATCCCTTGCTGAAGTTTGATTTCTCGCCCGTGTCAATTTTATTTATATAACTCCGTGCTTCTTAAGCACATTTCTTGTCTGAATTTCTTTAGTAGATTGTGTGCTACTTGAACCGTAACGATCTGCAAGAGGTGTGCCTGGATTTGCCTCAGCAATACGTTGCATGTTCTCTGTAAATCCACCATCTACCTTTGGACCCACACCCATCATGTGGTCACCAGCAATTGCCACTGGCACGGGAATCTGTTGCACTTGAGGATTGAGTTTCTTATACTCATCAAGTTCAGCCATGGGCATAAACTCGTCATACTCTTCCTGTGTCACAGTATCATAAAACCTATATGTCGGCATTATACGTCTAACTCCAATTGTACTGGTCCATACTTTCTCAAGTCATGTAACTCTTCAGACAGTTCCTTCACACGCAGTTGTAGATAATGTATCTGTTTCTGCATCTGTGCTATTTCAGTTTTATAGGTTTCTTCAGGCACTAACCGATCCTCCTTCAACCGGCGTCCCATGTACTCCCAATACGGTTCTCTCTCCATCAGGTGTCCCACCATTAAACCACTCCGGCATAGGGCGTTTCTTCCATTTCGCGAAACGCATTTTCTCTAGTATATAGTAGTTTCGATATGCAAGAACAGTGTCATCACCTTTGCAATAATCAGGCATACACTGAGGTGGATCAATGAAACCAACATTTGCAATATTCTCAGGAACCTTAGAGAGCGCACCGACTAGTCGTTCACTTGCATGATGCTTACCATAACGGAAGGTATACTCTTTAAGAAGATAGTGAAACAGGTCATACAGCCACAGATATTGTTCCATAGATGCACGAGTCCAGATTGTAGATGGATGGTTCTTGTGCGCCAGTTTGTATAGACCCATTGCATCTGCATACTCATCACCATCAAGAACACGATGTGCAGTTGATAGCATCTGAGCAGTCTCCAAAATCATCTTCACCACATGCTTGTCACAATGCAGCTGTGCTGCTGTCTCAGCGTCTTTCGAAAGATAGAAAATATTCACGGTTTAACCTTCACCTTATGGCTGCAATAATGCCAACACAACGCACATCCAGAAGTTTTAAATCTGGCAATTCTACGTTCTTTCCAATGTTTAATTCTTTCCCTCATTGTAGGGACTTGTTTACTCATCTTCACTTCTCCCATTTATAAAAGATATGGTCACCAATTTCGACTGTCATAGTCTTAGTCTTTGCCCATGCAGGGGTGACATAATCTGCATGGTAATGAGTTGCACCATCCGTGATATCATAGAATGGCAGTTCGTTTGATAGGATTGCGTCTGCAAGACTTAGCATTTCGTTGTATGTATTCTTGTTCTTTGGATTGTCTGATTGACCATCACAGAACCATGAGAACTGACAACGATGCTTGATTGGAATTCTTACATTCGGGTCTTTCCATGACTTACGAGTTGGACCTTCTTCGACAACCTCACAGATTGAGTTGGGGAACCTATCGTCATTCACACGATTGAGAACAACCGCAGTGACTGCCATCCAACCAGCAGTCCCTTGGTTCCTTGCCTCGTAATACATATTCTTTGCGAGACAGATTGCAGACTCGTCATACTTTGGTTGTGGGGACATTGTTGAACCAACAACAACTGTCCCGATCACCAGTGCCTCAAGTGGATTCATACCTCACCCAACTGTTCAGTGAGATACTGTTTGGCATACTTTGTTGCTTCAGTGCTTTTGAAGTACATCCCAACATCCTCAACCACCTCATCAACAGTGAATTCAGAGGGACCACCGTAAAAATATCCATTACAGAAATCTTCGATATCCATCATGAAGTTTTTCATCTGACTCATTACTTAATTCCTTTCACTTCCATATATGCTTTGGTCAGCGGACCCTGCAACTTGTATGCCTCAATCTCCCAAGGCTGGTCAATGTACTTCACATTCATGAAGTTGCGATACTTACCATCCTCACACTTCCAGAGATTCCGATAACCACCACGCCACCGTTCAATGATCCGTCCCGTTGCCCACTGCCAAACGTGAACCATCTCATGAACAATCGTTTCGATGAACTCTTCCTTGCTGACCAGACGACTCAGGCGATGGTCAATCTCAAGGATGAGGTGTCGAGTATCATCACCAACAGTACACCAACCCTGAGCACCATCTTCCATCGTCTTGCAGAAACGAACCTCTACCTCAAGGTTACGAATGCGGGGCATCAGTACAGTAATCATCGACCACACAATGTCTTCAGCAAGAACCCTGTCTTTCTTCAGACCACCTGTAACATCAACACTAATCATGACAACCTCATCTCTTGATTATGTCTTATAGTACCATACTTGATTCTTTTTGTCAACCCCTAAAATACAACGAGAGCAAACCATCCCGCCGCAAATAGGGTTAACATGAACAGGGTTTCAATCGCAACAGTCACAATTTTCTTCATCAGATAATCCTCTCAAGAGTCAATTCTACATCGCCGGTCATGGCAAACTCATCAACAAACTTGTCGGAAAACTCTACATACCCATCAAAGTCGTCACCAATGTCTTTTCCAATCGACTTCTCATAGGCACGAATTAACCACGAAGAATCTACAACATGAAAGGGAGACTTTTTAGTCCCAACATCAACAATGGGGTTGATGTCTAGCAAATCACCCATGATTTCCCGAACCGAAACTTCTTTAGTCATAACAACCTCTCTCTGATTATGATTAACTATACCACACAAAAAGGAATCTGTCAACCCCTAAAATGACCCCCTAGAGATAAAGAGGGCCAGTCCAGTTGATGGTGTAACCACCGTCGAGGATATTTCCCCGTGCTTTGTTCCGAGCAGGAGCAGCCCAACCAGCGGCTTTCAGAATATCACCCTTCCGAAACTTCTTATCGTTATCGGTGTTGACAACAAAACCCCAAACGCTACCACCTTCGGTGAATACCTTGATGTACTTAGTTCCCACCTTGTAGGTGATTTTCTCGTTGAACTCATCGATCATCGTCTTATTGGTTTCCGTCAAAGCGTCTAGACCCTTGGCACCAGCACACCGTGTGGTCCAGTTGAGGTAGTCTGCTTTGATGTTCTCAATCAGGGTGGTCATTTCGTTGTTCATGTCTCTTCCTTTGTTTTCTCAGTGTATAACTAACTATACCATACGGATTCGGATATGTCAACAAAAAAATGACCTATTTTGAAAGTTTTTTTAGTCAGGGAAAGATGCGGCTCTAGACCCCTGTGGATACTCTACCTCTTCAACCATATACTCATCTGTCCAGTTGAATGCAGTCTTTACCACATTCGCAGACAATCCCTTGTAGACCTGATGCAGTTTCTTGTCCTTTGCAGCAACAAGCAGTTTTGCTTCATCTTCATGAAGACCCTCAAGCATCTGAACAAACATTGCCTCTCTCTTGTTCTGAGTAATCTGTGGATTACCACCCTTAATGAAGTGATACAACTTTCGTGCTTCATATGCAAGCATGTTATGCTCTGTACCTTCGGGTGCATCATTTTTTGTGTATGGAACGTCACCCTCTGGAAGTTCCCACTCAATTTTAGGGTCAAATGATGATTTGATAATCATACGAAGAGAATCATTGTTATACTTGCGTAGATGTTCAATCTTCTCATTCTTGGTTTTCAACTTTGCGACCTTATTCAGAACCTCTGAAAACAGGGGTGTATATGTATCATGTGCCATTTTAAAATTCTCCTATGGATTCAACGAGGTTGCGTAACCTCTTTTGTGTAAAGTAATTTAGTAGTTTGCTACGGTCACCTTCTGGTGCATCACGGAACTCTTCCAGAATTTTGATGAAGAGTTCATCTGGTGATTTGGTTAGATCAATCAGAGTTTCATTCCTCTGAAAGTTTCTCTTGACCTCATCGTTAGGAAGGTCACCATCAATGAAAGATGTAATCTTCTTCTTGCTCAGTGGCTTCTGACGCAATCCATCAACGAAGGTATTGTCTGGGGACAACACGTTAGGGACACCATCACTGGAGTCACCCTTCATAACATGTTCTTTCAGATACTCCACTGGGTCAACACCATTCACATACTTCTTGGTGATAGGACTGTACTGTGTCACATTGCGATATTTCTGTAACTGAATGAAGTCCTTGTCACCAGAAAGAATCAATGTCTTACCGTTATCGAATTCCAACTCACCACACAGTGCGGCAATAATATCATCTGCCTCTGCACCATATACCTCAAGAAACTTGTAGGGGAAGAACTCTTTCAGTTCTGACTTGATGGTATTCAGACACTCAAAGATGGCATCCCAATTCAGATTGGAATCATCCCGTGTCTTCTTACGATTGCGTTTGTAATTTGGGAAGTAGTCTCTACGCCAGTAGTGCTTCGAGTCGTAACAGAGAACCAGTTCCCCATACTCTTCACGAAACATCGTGCGATACATGCGAACTGAATTGAGGATCATGTGACGAACCATATCAATCTCTGGTTCGATCTTCTTATTCATATTCAAGTGCATCATCACGCTGGCCAGACTAATCTGGTTCATGTCAACTAAAATCATAATTATTCTTTCATTCTATTTATAATGGTCGCATTGAAACTCATCATGCGTCTTTCACCTTCGACAGAGAACGGATATACAAAGTGCTTCAACCATGAAGGAAACACAAGGAACTTACCAACCTCAGGCTTGAACTTCAGATTGTCACTGCGAAAGTTCTGGTTCTCACCAAACGCAAATTCGATAAGACCCTTTGCTGGATAATGGTCCTTGAAATCCTCTTCCCATTCTTCTGTCATACCCTCTGGAACCTTTAGATAGATTGCAGCAGAGAAATCTCCATTGTGGTGATGTATAGGATTAAAGTCACCTGCATACTGACTAACCACCCAACTCTGTGTCAGGTGGATATTGTCTAGAGATGGTTTTACTCCTGCACCCACTATTCTATTATAACTATGTGCTCGGTTTTTGTCAACCATATAATTCAAATAATCTAGGCATCCCTGCTTCATTGTGCGAAACAGGTAGTCACGGTCAGACTTATCCTTGACGGGAATTTGAATTTCCTTATTGACCTTACCAACTAGTCTATCAGAGAAGTCCCACTGTTTACTCTTCTCCTCATCTGCAAGAACCTCATCTGCAACAGTGTTTACAATATCAACAAACCGTTCTGATACAGTTGTCTCTAGAATGGCTGGACTATATGGTTCATGAAACTTCTGGGTCATCATCCTCATCCATTCTCATCAACTCCACCATCTCATTCAGTTTATCCATTCGAATAACTGTTCGATGTGAGTTGTCCATTTCAACAGTCGTCTCTGTGAATGTATCGACAAACTCATGGAGTGGATATTCAAGACCAGCGTCACGATATAGAAGTGACTTCACAAGTTCAATGACTAGGGAAAGGTCACGAGAAAAATTTCGTTCTCCAATATCTACATCATTATCACTCATCATATGAATCATATCCATCACAAGTTTAGAAGACAGTTCTTCACAGAACTCCATATCTTCCTGACGAAGAAGTTCTTCCTCATTTGGAACGACGACTTTTCTTTTTCGCCACGGTCCTTTTATTACGTTTCCCTCGTTTGGGTTTTGGTTCTCCGTCATCTTCTACAACGATCCCTCTTTCTTCATTATACATTTCTTGTGTGTAAACCTGTCCCAATAAGGGATAGTATGTTCCAACATCGAACTTTGGTTCACCCTTCTTAGGTCCATACCAGTAATACGCTTGTGCGATACAACGATTTTTAATTCTATGTTCTTGATACTCTCCATAGAAACTGTCTACCCAATCTCCAGTGCGAAGGTATGCCTGCATATTACTTATATAACCTTCATGGATTTTGAGTTGTGCCTCTGCACCCTTGTCTTTTTGACGAACCTGTTGTCTTGCAGACTTGGCCAAGTCCTGTTGAGTCTTAATCCACTTCTTGACTTTTGCAGGACTCAATCCGTGTTCGTCTGGTAGATTGCGAAGACTCTCATGAATACTCGACTTACCATAGTTTGGGTTCTTTGCCGCTCTTGCTTCTCTTGCCTTTGCAAGACGTTCTGCTGCTGCAGCCTTCTGTTCCTCTGTCATAGGTTTACGAGGTTTACGTTTCTTTGGTGCTGTCCATCCACTGTTGTCAGTCTTGACAGTTACCTTCTTTCTAGGCATGGATTAGTATCCCTGTTCTTCCATTCGTTTCTTTAGATCACGTTCTGAACGGCGTTTTGCGGCAGCCTTTGCCTTACGACGCTTGGTTCCCTTCGACTCATAGAACTCACGTTGTCGTAGTTCATTGAAGAAACCATCTTCTGTTAGTTTCTTCTTTAGAATACGCATCGCCTTATCGACGTTGTTGTTACGAACTTCAATTCTCATGTTATTTCCCTAGTCCTTGGTTATACGCCTCATTCTCTAGACGGCGTTGCATTTCTGCGTTTCTCTGTGCAACACCTTTTTGACATGCGGCATATGCACCCTCATTACTCTTATAGTCTGAACAGACATCTGCACCAACTTCTTTGTAGATGACAGTCTGTTTCTGATCCATACTCTGACCAACTGAACTACCAGCAACTGCACCAATTAGAGTGCCGACACCAGTTGCAATCAGTCTACCACTACCACCACCGACTTGACTTCCTAGAAGTCCACCAGCACCAGCACCGATAAGTGTTCCACCAGTTTGATTGTTCATCTGACAAGCAGTTAGACTTGCAAGAAGAACACCCGATACTACAATCGACTTAAGCATTTGCTTCTCCTTCTTCTGAGTAGTATACATTCTTTAGTTCAAATAAGTCAATGCACTTTTGGCATCCACTACAAGGTTTCGACAAACCAGTAATCCATTTACGATTTGTCTTGTTTCTCTTTGCCCTCACAATATATAGTTCACACTTCGACAGGTCGTCAACATCGACAGACTTGAGTGCATTCTTGATTGCATGGACTTCTGCATGAAAGAAGACAGCATGATTGTTCTTACAGAACTGAGCCTGAAAGGGATGTGTCTTCTTATGATTATATCCGTAGGAAATGACTTTACCCTTGCGTACCACGGCGGCAGCAATTCTTGCACCACGGACAGGTTCTACTGACTGTGCAAGTCGAAAAGTCTCATCGAAGATTTCAGAGTTCACCCTCACCTCACCAGCCTGGTGCACCGTAGACTCTGTCTTTCCTATAAGCCACACTCCAGTCAAGTCCCATTGCAGGACAGATGAAAACGGTATCAGGTAATCCGTTATTATCTATCTCACCTGCCTCACCAGAGATAAAGAAATGACCTGACTTCTCTGGAAATGCCTTACATAGAATCTGGGTGATACGAATATCCTTTTCCCTTGCCTTTGCAAGATCAAGACATGCGTCACGCAACCACGCTTCCATAGTCGGGTCAATGTTCTTCTGATTGAGACATTGACGGATTAGGTATTCTGCGTTATTGATGAAATCCTGTGTGTTCATTATTCAACCTCACTCATCTACTTCTCGCTCCCAAAAACGACAATAAAAATGATCACCGCATGAATCTATTTCATGCTGTGGATAACCATTCTCAACAAGCCATTTCTCTGTATCCTTGATACCTTCTGGCAATTCTTTTGGAAATCCATACTTCCAACCAGAAGGTGGATCAATAATTAAAATCTTCATCCTCGCCTCATCTTTGCAACTTCTTCAGCAGACTTCTTGTTACGAATCGGCACTGCATTGGATTTATGCATCTGGGCAATACCGATAATCTCTGTGCCGGTATAGACCTTCTCTTCTTTCTTTGCCATCGTAGGATTGTAGAATTGGTCGGAGCGAGAGGATTCGAACCTCTGATCTCCACATCCCAAATGTGGCGGATTACCAGACTTTCCTACGCTCCGTTTGTTGGCGCTCTCGACAGGACTCGAACCTGTGACCCACGGTTTAGAAGACCGTTGCTCTATTCCAGCTGAGCTACGAGAGCCTACCCCCATGCGTTTGAGGAACTTCTCATGTTCCTTCTCTGACGCAATTAGGGACTTAGATTTCTTGGATTTCTTACGCTTCTTCGTATTCGTAGTCGAATAGTAAGAAGGCAATAGATGCATTCCACTCATATGAATAACAATATACTAGTTGGAGGGATTTGTCAAGATACTTTGTTAGTCTCGTTAACACTCTTAGCAATGATGTCAGAAATTAGGATAAGTTCCTTCTCACCATTCTCATCAGTCTTGGTCCAAATGTAACCTTCCTTCTCTAAATTAGAGAGTAGGGCTTCAATCACATCAGTCAAGTCGTTGCGTGTTGACCAGCGACCAGCATAGTATGCTCCAGCAATACATGCAACTGCGATTAGTGTGTGAGTTAGTACGTCCATAAGTAACCTCTATCCGATTCTACATACCCAATATACACTATTTAGAAAGGTTTGTCAAGGAATATCCTACACGAATATCAGATAAATATCCACTAGCATCGTATCTCTCAGGATGCTCATTAGGAAAGTCAGGTTCTACACCATCACTCTCCCATACTGGGTATAGAGTGTATCCAATAGGTTTATCGTGAAAGATATCGTTTCCTGTTCGTAGGTGTACCTCAATAACCTTATCACCAATCATTTCTATATTAAGGTTTTTGACACCTTCAAGTTCATTCATCCAATTTGGCAGTATAAATTCTCTATTCCAAGTCTTTGTCCAACTCTTGAAACGAACAAGGTTTTCTTTGTTAGATTCACCGACAATGGTACAGAATGGTTTCCAGTAACCAGCACTTCTCTCAAAGTCAACACTTTTGTGAGTACCTTTGAATGTCTCACACCAGAAATGGCCTGGGGGAACAAGTGCATGTTCTTCCATTTCTTTTGCCTGTGATATGTCTATGTGAATTATTTTTGCACCAAGACCCATTCCATACAGATTGTAGATGGGTCGTATGATGTAGTCACCAGACTTTGTAATTGGAATACAAGCTGGTCCTGCATCGTGTCCAAACTTCAGTGCAATTTCAAGTTTGTTGAATATCCACCTGTGTTGTGGATACTCTTTCCATGCGTCATCATCGTCCATAAAGTTATTTAGTAACCGTTTGGAATAATAATGTAGTGAATGAACAGAACGATACCCACACTCGCACCAAGACCAATCATCATCTTCATAAAATCTCTAGTCACAAGAGGGAATACCTGTTTCATTTTGGTATTATAAACTGTGGCAATCGCAAGTTCTCGTCCTGTCAGTAGTCCAACAAATACCCATGTAGTTGACATTGGAATAGAGTTGAGTTCCTTGAAGAAATATAGGATGACAAAGTACACAAGGTCAATCAAAGTAGCAGATCGAATATATCGTGTTGTCTGTTTCTCCAGAACAATGTTCTGAATCTTACCACCACCCTCTCTAAACATAAATCCAAGAAGAACTATAAAGACAAAACTGATCATAATCATCATGTCCCACGATACTTGTCTTGGCAGAAACACGGCGATGTTTGCCATATCGTGACTCAACCAAGTCCACCAGAGAAGTCCAGTTGTACACCACTGAGCAACTCTCCAATATGGGCGTGACCAGTGATCGCCGATTGGTTTCTTCTCATTGATTACTCGACTGATAATGTGCCAGAGTGCATATGCAGCAACAGCAGCAATCGCATAACCCATGATAGATTTCATGAGCATCTTTTCAAGTACGAATGTAGAAGCAAATGCTGAGAGAACAAGGAATGATGTAGAGACAGGGACACCCACACGAGTCAGAAGTAAAAGGATTGCTGGAGCCGCAGCATGATACCATTGTATCTCTTGAAACGGTATCTTAGTCAATCGTCCATACGATATGTCACCTCCGTGCATATACCAACCAAACCAAAGAGCCCATAATAAAACCGCCGAAGCGGTTAACCAAAGAATCTTCCAATTAAAGCGTTCGTTGTTAGATGCAATCCAAGTACCAAGTGTCTGTACTGAATCGTTGGCGATAACTGAGTATGCGGCAAGTAAGAATCCAATTACCATCCAAAGTGTGAGTTGGTCCATGTGTGTCTCCTATAACATTATGTATATCGAATTTTTGAATTGTAACAAAAATTTAACAAAAAAACAAGTCACTTCGTGGTAGCAATGAACACACCATTCCAATCTTCGGGTAGAGGCTGGGTCTTCATGAATTCACAACGTTCAATCCACATATCGTAATATCCCTGCATCTTACCATCAAACTCATTGTACAGATCATTACACCATTTGATTGCAAGGTCAAACTGCTGATTCTTGTAGAGTTCATGCATCTTCTCATGTTGATTTTCTGCCATACCCCAATTTGTGTTCTTCATCATATAATCCATATCACTCAGCACTGTATAGATACGAATACCCACAGACTTACCCTTAACGGCAAGTTCATCTACCTTAAGATAGAAGAAGTCGTCCTTGGTCTTATCATAGGTTGCCTCACCTACGAGTAACAGACATCCATACTCTTTACACTTGGATTCTATACGAGCAGCAGTTGATACCGCATCACCTAGAACATCATACGAATGACGTTTGGTACTTCCCATCTCTCCAAGGTAACCAAGGCCAGTATTAATACCGGCACCCATACCGACAGGAGGACGACCTTCAGAAGTGATTTTTTCATTGAATTTCTCCACTGCATCCAACATGAGTAGACCTGTCTTAACTGCACTCTTTGGATGGTCTGGATCATCAATAGGGGCATTGTGAACGTGCATAGATGCATCACCGATATACTTGATCACCATACCGTCAGCATCAAGAATTGGTTGAGTGATTGCGTCCATGTACCCATTCATGATTTCAGTCAATCCCTTAACATCGTCACCGAATGATTCACCAAGAGGTGTGAACCCTCGTAGGTCTGAGAAGCAAATAGAAATCTCCTTCTTCATACCATCCTTGATGAGTGCAGGGTTCTCTTGCAGTAGACGAACCACAGTTGGGGATGCATATCCTGCAAACTGTTTCTTGATTTCCATCTTCTGTTTGTATTCAGACATGAACCGCATGAACGCAGCAATGGCCCAAACGAAAAACATACCAAGTGCTGGATAGGACCAATCAATAAGATATCCTTGACCGAACAGATAGGAACTGGTAAAGAACGAACCAACAATTAGCACTGGTGCAATCAAACTTACGAACCAAGGAAACACCAGAACGACAACAGCAAGAATTGCACCACCGATTGCAACTGCACCAATCTCTGCAAAGTCAGACCACCAAGGACGAGAGATATTTGTCCCTGTCATCATCGTTGCAATGGATGTGGCGATAACATCGTGTCCCTGTAGAACACCAACAGGAGTTGCAACAGGGTTGTCGATACCAGATGCAGTTGGGGATAGAATTACAATCTTACCTTGCACAAATGGTTCTTCTGCATTTGGATCAATATCTGCAAGACTCATTGTTTTGGTTTTGTATTGGAAGTCAATCCAGATGGACCCATTTGCGTCCGTGATGATTTTAGAGAACTTGGGAATACGAAGTGCCTCGACACCAGCCTCACCACTTGCCTTCATCTGGTAGGATGGGTCACCCGCTGCAACTCGTAGAGTTTCTAGTGAGATGGATGGAAATAGTTGGTTATTGATTTGCACCACAAGGGGAAGTCTACGAAGGACACCATCTGCCTCTGGTGGACTACTCATCATACCCACACCAGCTGCAGCATTACCGATTACTTTAACTGGTCCGACAGCAGAATTGTATTCGTAAATCCAGTTTGTCCAAGGTGGGTCTTCTCCATTACCACCAATGACTGCAACACCTCTAGGAACTGGATTACCCTTTGCCTCGTTGGCGGGTATCTGACCGATAACTACAGGTAAGGCAACAATTGATTTAGCAAAATCCAAATCCTTACCACCACGGTCTGGTTGTGAAAATAGAATAGGCATGACAACCATACCAGCACCAGACTGAAAGAGTTTAATCAACTCTTCCTGCATGATTTCTCTGGGCCATGGCCATTGACCATTCTTATCCATCGTCTTGTTGTCAATCTCGACAGTAACGATGTCTTCCAGAATTACAGTCTCTTGATTTTGTTGGTGAACGTCCAGTGCTTTCATTCGCACTGTCTCTAAAATCCAAGGATCAGAATATCTCAATCCCACTACAGATAATAATAAAACTAATGTTACAATCCACTTTTTCATCTTACTGTCCTTGTGTTACTGATACAGAGCATCCTCCAGAGGTCTGACAGTCTTGTGTCAAACTATATGATTGTGCGGTAGTACCTTGTTGCAACATATATAGGTTTGTTGCATACGAACCACCTATCGTAACTGTAGCACTGTGAGTTGCACTTCCCTTTTGTATCATATCAACATCATTATTAGAATTGTTGATGGTTAAGTTAAGTGTTTTATCTTGGTTACTTTCCTGTCTCGTATAAACATCATTATTACTACCATAGATATTTGTAATGTTTGAATGTTCGTGTCCTGAGTTATTTGATCGTTGGCTTCCCAAAAACGTATTGTTAGAACCATGAATATCTAATCTTGTAAAATGCCCACCATATTCATAATCATCTATACTATGTAGTGTTCCGTCAGCATCAACTCTGTATCCTTGATAAAAGTCAACATCATTAGAATTGCCTGCTATGTGAAACTCAAACTTATCACCGCCACATGGAGATTGATTACAGGTCTGTGTAACATTTAGATTGTTGCTGTCACCATCCAAGTCACCACCCCATGATGCACCACTACCCCATGCTGAGGTATATCCAACATAACTATTGTCACCTTTTTGGTCAATGTCTACTGTATTACTCGTACCACCAAAACTAAAGTTTACCTCGTTGTTACTACCCTCTACAGAGACAGCAATGCTGTTTGAGTTACCACTGGTAACCTGTTCAATAGTTACCGCATTGTCTGCGAGTGCTTCAGTTCTGATTAATAATAATGAGAGAATCAGAAGCGTTTTCTTGGGTATGGAGTGTAACATTACTGCCTGCCTGATTTAGTTGTATTTGTGTCTGTGAGTTTTCACCCACAGTGATTTCAACTATTCTGTTATCAAAGTTTCTGAAGATGTACCATTCACCTTCTTTGAATATCTGTGTATTTCCTTCTTCATACGAGCCTGGTTTGATTGGGTTTGTGGGAAATGATTCCACATTTGCAAACATTCGTCTGTTGAGTGCATCTAGAATATTTGCAAGTAGATCAACGTCAAGAAGGTTAAAATCCAATCGTCCAAAAACCAACTCATCTTTGTCTAGTGCATTTTCATCCAACGCATTTATATCCAACTCGTTGAAGTCTAGAATATTTTTTGCCTCCGCACCACCTTCCTCTTCTTTCTCCTTTGGTTTCCTGATGATTAAAAGATTGTTTATCTGTGCATCTGTCAAGTCTAGAATGACAGGGGGTGTTGGATTGTTCTCTGCGGCACCAACAACTGTGGCTTGATATGCCTGATTGAGTATCACTTGTCCTACGTCTGACTCAACTGATATCTCTCCCACACTTCCATCTGCATTGGGTAACAGAATGATGAGGGACTTACCAATCTCGTCAACTGTCATACTGAATGCAGTTCCAAGAACACCAATCCTTGCGGTGGGTGTACTAATTGCGACTGCCTGACGATTGTTCTTTGCGATCAACCCACTTGCATATTTCACTGTGCCTAGTGCAACCTTGAGTCCAAGTTTACTTGTCGTAGGTTTACTCGCATCATACACGAAATCATCAATGATAAGTTTACTGTGCTTCTCTATCTGCACCTTTGTCTTATCATCAAAACCAATGCCGACCACACCGTTACCAGTGCGAATATCATCATTCATCTCAATACCAGTGTCTCTCTTTACGTCAAGTTTCTCCTTACTTCGAAAGAGTTCTGCTGGTCCTGTTGCCTTCTCTACTGACCCTACTGCTGCAAACGAACTAGTCGGTAACAGTAATAGTGACAGAAGAACTACTGCCGTCCGTTGTAACATCTACCGTACTTGCCTCTGCACCAGATTGTGTAATACTTGCAGTATTACTGGAGCCTGTCATGTTTAGTGTTGTATCATGTTGTGACGCACCACTCTTGGTGATGGTCACTGTATTTGTACTACCTGTGATATCAACATCTGTTAGTTTATCTGTGATACTTGCAGCAGTTGAGTTTTCTGTAATCGTTACATCATTACTGCCACCACTGATATCTACATCAATATCAACATCGTCAACACCACTGGCAGTGTTACCAACATTAGTACTAACTGTGTTACTATTACCACCGCTGGCGTTGATTGTAATATTCACATCATCACTACCACCATTCGAACCACCCGTTGTACCAACTTCAATGTCAATATCAGAACTGTTACCTGTGATGTTAGATGTGATGTTCGCAGTATCACCATAGATGTCATAATCTAGGGTGTTACTCGTACCCACTTGGTCGATGTCCATTGTGGTTGTAGCACCATCACTGATACTTGCATCACCACTAGCACCGACACGGTTACTTGTACCGTCTTGGTTTATGTTTATTGTTGCGCTTGACCCTGTTTGGTCAATGTAAATCACGTTATCAGCATATGCTGATGGTATCATAGTTAACAATGCTAAAGCCGCAACTGTTAACCTTGTTCTCATTGAGTCTCTCCTTTATAGTCCCAGAGTTTTTTTCTTCTACCTTCTTCCACCATTGCAATCACCGCCTTTTCAATACCCTGTCTCACGGCATAATTTACTGGTTCATTCGTAGAAGTTCCCGCTTCAATCTCCAGAACTTTTGTTCCCATATCATAGAACTTAAATACATTCACCCCCATGTTTGTACTAAGAATAGTTTTCTCTGTTGTAATTGCCATCAAAACCTCACCAGTTAAAACACTGACGACACGAAGTCCAATCGTTACAACATCCATTCTCCACTCTGTCATTGGACCGATACCCATAACTCTGGCACCAAATCCACCAGTATACTTGTTAGAATCATAACCTACCACACCACCTTCGATCATAATTCCTGCAAACTGTAATGCCCCTAATTCTTTTGCCTTCTCCCCATCAAATTTCTGTCTCGTATTTCTTATCAACTGTCTTTCTTTGATAAGATTGTCTAGTCCTGACCTCTCCACTACATTGAAGAACTTACCATCCGCCATGTCCATCAATGCTTTTATCAAATAAATTTCTGCACCCTGTGTAACTGCACTACTCAGATTTGCGATATTGTCTGCTGGTTTTCTTTGTCCTGTTTTATCAGTAAAAGAATACACAGCAACACTGACAGGTTTACCGTTTAATATCTGTGGGAAATCTCTAAGTTTATTTCCCATAGGTGTCTTTGCTATCTCAGGTGGTTGTGTGATAGCCTCCGCCGACATACATCCTGCTAATGTAAGTGACAACATCAAACATAATATTATCTTTCGCATCCATTCTTCCTAAAATCCAAATCCACTTGTTGGAATAACTAGAGTTGTTACTGTACCATCTGCGGCAGTTACAACTAATGAAACCTCGTCTCCAACCGTACTGTAAGCAACTGTGTTTCCCATAATCTCAATTGTACCACTTTCCTCTGCGGCCTCTCCAAATAATTTCTCACTCAACTGTTTACTCAACTCTGCATACACTCTACTCTCAAAGTTCTTTAAGAACTTATTTAGATTGGTGTTCTCTGATTCTCTCTCTGCCTCTCTTCTTGCAGACTCTTCCTTCGCCTTGATATCCTGTTTTCTCTGAAACGTTAGGTTCTCAATTGTTAGAACATGTTGACTGTAACCGTTCCCTGTAAATACTGGTGACTTCCATGTGTGCTTCAACTCAGAACCATATGCAGCAGTCATCAGAAATAACCCAAGAAAAATTCCAAGAATTAGAGAGCAGATAAAAGTAGAAAAGTTGGAAAACAACATCTCCTTATATGTGTAAATGTATGGGTTAGATTTCCTTAATCTTTCCCATGCAAGTCTCTCAGTCTCGTTTTTGTACTTCATCTTGCTTTTCCTTATCCAGATATTCCAAAATCATAGTAAGTTTTTGATTCAGTCGTATTAAGTCATTATCCAACATACGAATACGATCAATCAAAGCAATCAAAGTAACATTCGCTTCATTAATTACAGGGTCAACTTCCTTCGTTGCCCAATTCCAAACATAGTACACAAAATACCCAAGTCCTACTGCTGCTACAATTGGAAATCCAAAATCTTTTATCAGTGCAGCAATATCCATCGTCAATCTTTCCTCGTATCATTTTTACCATCAGCACGAGCAATACGGCTGATGTCTGGTTTCACACCAAATGCGGTACTCATCAATGTATCAATTCGGATAATATCATGGTTCATGGTTTGTACTCTGTTGTCGAGGGCACCAATGATACCCTTCATGCGACCAACAGAGTCCATGACACCATTTAAAATAAAACGCATTGTCAGAAATACGAAATACCCACCGGCGCAGGCTGCAGCGATGGGGAATCCGACCTCTTTTATAAAGTCGAAAATACTTGGTTCCATATCAACTCCAAGAGTTAGATGTTTAGGACCAATTCAAAATCATGTAGTTATTGTCAAGACCATAAGTATGAACATGAGTATAAACACTTCTAGGTGCATGTCTATTTATCATTTCAACCCACCAATCCATCGGCTCAATTGTACAATGTGCATTTTCACCATTGGGTAATATTGTCACGGCAGGTCGAGTACATATACCTAAAAACACAAATTTCTGTGCATTACTATATATGTATTCAAAGATTGACGGAATTATCTCTCTAGGGATATGTTCCATAACATCTGTGGAATAGATACCGTCAAATGGACCTTCTGGTAGGTTTTCATACTCTGGTACTGCTGGGTCATAAAGTGTTGGCATAAAACCCCACTCTTCGTGTAGTTTCTCAACTGTGTACTGCCGAGCCTTACCACATCCATAGTCTAGGAGTGTTTTAGAGCCTGTCTCTTGCACCAAATGTGCAACGAGATTGTGTTGGTGTTTATAAGAATTGCCTGGGAACTTTGTAGTATCACTGTGGTGCAGTTTATACTGTTCTATGTATTTCTGTTCAATCTCTTTCATCATGTAGTCTCACGAAATATTCTGCGTCAATAACGACAAGTGGTTTACTGTTGTTTCTTTTGATTATCAATAGAGGTTCGTAGTTACCAGAGTTCTCTGTTGCCTGTTCGTATGACTTCCATACGTTCACTGCCTCTTGGTTCTTACATTCAATTGAGTAAGGAAACTTCTCTCTCGCAGCACGGGCCATGATGAGGTCTTCACCCCCTGCACCCATACTGCGAGACTCAATATCTTCTGGATGTACTTTCAGTTCTTCGATTAATAGATTGCGAACCCACTGTTGAAGTCTGCGTCCTTTTGCCTTTGCACTTTGAGTCTTCATGGACACACCGTTATGTCTTTAACTCTGTATGGTTGATTAAGAATCCAATCAATCACACTCACACAATATGATACTGTCATTTTTGGTGCATCAATATGAGCAACTCTTTCAGTATCAAAACGACCAAATCTCACAATCGTCGTATTTATTCCAAGATAATATAATTGATCGTTAGCAAAGTCTAGTGCTGCTTTCTCAGTTGGATAAGTTCTAATCCTATTTCCACGTTGATCAGGTGAGTTTGATCCTATGTTGATTATACGTTTGTTGAGTTCAGCAGCCTTATACAACAGTTCAACTTGTTGAAACCCATCGTGTTTGTTGTTTATGAAAACGTCACATTCTTCTAGGGTGTCTACCGTGTCATAGAATGTACTAAGTGCTTTACCAAGACCCCTTCGTGTTCCATTAATATAAAAATTAGTCGTCATCCTCTTCCCATTCTATATCATGCTCAAGTTCGTCTTCCAAACCCTCACCACAGAATGGGCAAAATGAAATCATGTAGTAATCATCATCCATATGATGTTTAATCTGACACTCTGCTTCACATGATTCACATACTACTAATTTCATGCTGCTTCTATCGAATATGCCTCGTCCCAACTACCTGACAATCCCGCGACTTCATATTCAGTAACACGATTTTCAAAGAAGTTTGTGTGGTCTGCACCGTTCAATACCCATTCCAACCAAGGCAGAGGATTCTCTTTCACCTTGAAGTTTGTCTTCAGACCAAGTTGTAGAAGTCTACGGTCTGTGATATATCTTATATAGGTCTTTACTTCAGATGCATCTAGACCCTCAATCTCACCCATCTTGTATGCGAGGTCAACAAACTTATCCTCTAACTTGACTGCAATGCGAGCCATATTGTAAATCTCTGCTTTGAACTCGTCGTTCACAATCTTTGGTTTCTCTGAACAGAGTTGACGGAATGTCTTTGCATTTCCCTCGACATGCATGGACTCGTCACGAATACTCCACTCAACAACCTTACCCATACCCTTCATCTTACCGTAACGTTGGAAGTTGAGGAGCATGACGAATGATGCGAAGAGTGCAACACCCTCGTTGAATACAGACTTTGCGAGTGCAAGTCCAAGACCACGAATGGTTCCAACGTCAGAGTCCTGCATGAATTCAATCTTGTCCATCATCTCTTTGTACTCAAGGAACGCATGGTACTCACTGTCTGACAGTCCAAGTGTCTCGTTCAGAAGTGCATATGCTCTCTGGTGGACACCCTCACGGGATGCAAAGGAACCGAGCATGTTTCTAATCTCGTTGTTCTTGAACTTGGGAATGAAGTGGTCATAGTAGTTCTGACCAACGGCAACGTCAGACTGTGTGAATAGACGAAGAATGTTTGTGATGTATTCCTTCTCTACCTGTGTAACCTTACCAGACTTCCAATCTGATACGTCCTCTGACAAGTCCAGTTCGTCCTCAATCCAATGCGCCTTCTCATGACGAGTGGTAATCTCCACAGCCCAAGGATAGTGGAAAGGTTTGTATGTCTTACTGAACTCAAGCAGACCACCACCACTTCTCTTGCGAAGAAGGTCATCTGCCTTCTTCATGAGGTCATCGTAACCACCAATGTGTTCACCATCAATGAAAATCTGTGGGACAGAGTTCACTCGACGCACTGCTGTGTTCTCACCAACAGTCTCTTTGATACCGTTGATGGACTGATAGAAAGCAAGACGTTCTTCCTCATTATCCATAAGTTCCTCTGCATACTCAAATCCATGATCCTTAAACCATGTCTTTGCCATAGTACAAAATGGACAATCTGTTTTTGTTACGATTCTTATCCCTGACATGCGACACATTCCTCCTGGCTCATTGCTTGACTTTCATAATCCTTCAGTGCTTCTCTTTTAACCTTGATAGACACGTTCTCTGCTTTGTTAGATGTTTCTGTGCGTAGATAATATAGACCTTTGCATCCATACTTCCATGCGTTGTAGTGTACCTTATGCAGTGACCCACGATCTGCACCAGAGGGAAAGAACACATTTAGTGACTGTCCCTGACATAGAAACTCCTGTCTGTGTCCACCCTGTCTCACGATTGCATCTTGGTCAATCTCAATGGCAGTTCTGAATACATCCTTCACCTCGTCTGATAGGAAATCAAGGTGTTGCACAGAACCACCGTTTGTGATGATGCTGCTCCAAGTTGTCTGGTCATTCTTACCCACCTTCTCTAGTTCCTCTTCAAGATAGATATTCTTGACCAGATGTGAACCAGCACGAGTCCTATGCGTGTATGCGTTTGCCTTCAGTGGTTCGATAGAAGGTGATGTAGACACGATGATGGAACTGTTTGCGTTAGGTGCGATTGCAAGAAGATGTGAGTTACGTCTTCCTGTCCCTTCCATGTCTGGACACTCACCACGTTCCTCTGCAAGTTTTTCTGTCTCCTTCACAGCCTGCGTCTTGATATACTCAAATACCTCGACGTTCTTTTTATCTGCATCCTCTGAATCAAAAGGAATACGATGACGATTCAAATAAGAATGCCAACCCATTGCACCAAGACCAAGAGAACGTTCCTGTTGTGCAGAATAACGAGCACGGGAAATCTCATCACCAGCATGGTCGATAAAGAACTGTAGAACGTTGTCTAGGAATCGAATAAGATCACGAATCATGGGTGTCTTACTCCACTCATCATACTTCTCTAGGTTCACAGATGAAAGGCAGCACACAGCAGTGCGGTCTTCACTAGTAGGAAGATGAATCTCATTGCAGAGATTAGAACCGTGAATCTTTAGACCCTTCTCTTTCATCGTCTGTGGTAGGGCACGGTTTGCAGTGTCAATGAAATTTAGATATGGTTCACCTGTACGATACCGTGTCTCCAGTAGAAGTTCCCATAACTTCCTTGCCCTCATACTATCACGAACTGTGCCATCGTCTGGATCAACCAAGTCCCACACCTCGTCACGTTCTACTGCTCTCATGAAAGAGTCTGTCACGTTGACTGCGTGGTGTAGGTTTAGGTTCTTACGGTTTACATCACCAGTAGGAATACGCATATTAACAAACTCAATGATGTCTGGATGTGAGATGTCCATGTATGCTGCATAGGAACCCTTGCGTGTCCTTCCCTGACGATATGCAGTCATGTCTGCATCTACCGTGTGTAGAAATGGCATAGGGCCTGGTGCTTTCTCTGATACTGCACGAACAGCAGACCAGTGTCCACCAACACCACCACCTTTGACAGACAACCAACGGAGTTCTGCACTATGGTCGATGAGTCCTTCTAGACTATCTGGAACATAGGTTAGGAAACAAGAAATAGGTAGAGACTTTACCTTTGCGCCTGGGAGTGGTGCATTGGAAAGAACAGGTGATGCAAACATGAACCACCCCTCTGAGACATAATCATAGATGCGTTGTGCGAGGTCCATGTCTCCGTAGGAGTAGGCAACAGCGGCGCGAGCATATGATTGTTGTGCAGAGGTTTCTTCTTTTAACTGGTAATAATCTTTTAGGAGTTTTCTTGCTTGTTCTGATAAGTTGTTGTCTTTTGTTCTGTCGATTTTGATACCTAGATACTCTTCTTCTAGGTCAAGGTAAACTACCTCTGCTGTTGCCATTGTTGTCTCCTATACTCTTTTCCAATTCGCAAACCTCGCCTTTGCTTCTAAACCAGAAAAGATATTTTGATTTATTTGTGTTGTAATGTTTTCTTGGGTGTAACCACCGAGTATCATCTCGTTAATATCTTTGAAGGGATTCGATTCAGGCCATAAACAAACTCTTCTCCCTGCATTAATCGCTTTGTCTATTCTCCTGCATATCTCCCTGTTTCGTGGTTCGTTATCAAAGACTAGGATACTGTCATCAAACTCTGCCTTTGTCAAGTCAGCGTCTGCTGTAGCAACCGCATTGTCTAGGAACATGCTGTCAATTGGACCCTCAACAACATAAACCGTTTTGTTCTTGTTCAGTCTGTCAAGACCGAAAACTTTCTCACCATCGTCCAACTTGATGGTGATATACTTAGGTATCTCTACACCGAAGGCTCGACCTTGGTATGCAAAAATGTCACCCTTCTCGTCACGAAATGGAATAAGGAGTCTGGGGTGGTCGCCCTCCACAGACGGGAACTTATTCTTGATTAGAGTGTTCGTGAATTTAAAGAATGACTCACAGAGATACAGGTCAGATAGTCTGTCCTTTGGGAGTTGTCTTGCTTCGACAATCTTTCTTGCGGGGTGATCTTCTGAGAGTTCCGAGATGGAAGATAGACCTTTGAAGATATCCCGTTTGCGAAAGACTGGTGCATCGAACTTAAACTCCGGCTCAGGGTTGTTAGTCTTGACCCCTGATCTGTATCGTTCAAATATATAGTCTTTGTAAGTTTTTGAGTCTACATGCTTGATGAGATTACCAAGTGTTGCTCCCACCCCACAGTTATGACACTTGAAGAACAGGTCATTCTTCTTACGAAAGACATACCCACGAGCCTTCGTGCGTGACTTCTGTGAGTCTCCACAGTATGGACAACGAAAGTTCCAACTATAGTCAGACTTCTTCTTGAACAAGAGAAGTTGACTACTGATAAGATTTAGATATTTTATGTCAATGTACATGAACATACATTAACAGATTTATAGGATATTGTCAAGTAAAGTCGATAAATTTATGCAATAAAAATCCAATAACAATAGACCCACCAATTAGAACGTGTCTCCACTTCTCTAGGACACCGACACGGTGTTCAATCTCTCTCTGAATTTTCTGTATTTCTTTGTTCTGTTCTGCATGTTGTTGTGCTGCAGCAGCCATGATTTCTTTGGTATTCGTAGTGATACGAGAATGTAACTCGTCTATCTTTGACATCATTTCACTACGACGAACTTCAATCTGTTGTTCTGCACCATAGAGTGCTTCTTCCTGTCTTGCAATCTTCTCTTCATGCACCGCCAACATACGGTTAATGGAGTTGGAAACATCGGTAAGTTTCTCAATTGCGATATCTAGACGATCATGAATTTTTCTCTGGTCCTCTAGTTCTTTCTTGAGAAGACGAACCTCTGTTTCCAACTCACTCATAACTTAACCCTCTGACTTAACGAGAGTGATAACACCCCAAGCAATTGCTGCCCAACAAACGAGGTTCATTGGAATAATTGCTGAGAGGAACAATCCAATCACACCAACAGCGATAAGAGCACCACCGTCCCATGATGTACGTTCCATAATTCTATCTTTAATCCAACCAAACATTTTACTTCTCCTTTTCTAGTTCTAAGATTCTTGCCTCCAAATCATCAATCTTCTTAGCAACGTTAGGATATTTTTTTCGCCAGTTGTCTTCATTCTGTAGGACTTTTAATCCCAATTTTTTAGAGGACCATGATGCTACATCATCTACCTTTTTATAGAACCAGCGTCCTAGTTTGGTATCGGCAAACCAACTATCTGCCGCACTTCCAATTATGCTACTTGCAATACTACTAATCAGAAAAAACCACATGTCTTCTATTCTCCACTAATATTTATGGTTAATAATAATCCAAGTATGGTAAAATTGGTCTTTCACGAGCAGCAGCTGCTATAGGTGACCTATGTACCGCACCCCTGTAAATATAAGTTTCTGGGTCTGCTTCGTGTCTCCAAGGGCCGTAACTTCCTTTTTCTGCACAATACAAATCGAAATCTCTACCTGTCTTACCCTCACTGACAAATTTTTCATAGGTGCGCCAATACGCGCAATCACGGCACTGTCTTTTTTTACATGTCGATGTATGACATCTACGAGATAAAACTTTTAACTCATCTGGTAAAAATTCATATTGTTCAAATCTTCCCGTCAAAGTTTTGGCAATTTCATCATAATCAAAATCATCACCAGTTGGCACTGGCTCTAAATCAGGAGTCCCCGTTAAATATATGTCAACCTTTGCACTCTCAAGATGTTCTCTAAGCATATCATGACAGGAAGAAGCAGTATTTTCTAATGATATACCGACTGATATCGCATCAACGCCAGTCTCTTTAACCCATACAGGATAAGTTTCATATCTTGGTCTAAGAGCACCAATATTATAAGTTCCTGCTTTAAACCCCTTCCTAATCGGCACCCACTCTTCTTTATATGTCGGTGTCCAGTTAATCTCTTCAAAGACAAAATCTCTAGTTTCAGACTTTAAAAAAAGGATAATATCTTTAAGTTTTTTTATTGCAGCATCATTGGTGTCATCTTTTTCAAACTCTTCAGTAGCGTATCTTGCAACTATTTCACAGTCTGTTTCTGTTAACCATCTCCACATAGTATATGTTGAATTAACTCCACCAGAGAATGGTATCAGTATTTTCATAATATTTCACTCCATTTTATAATTTATCATTTAACCCCAATCTGGGCGTTTAGGTTCTTCTGCACAATTGCAACCACCACATTGACATTCTACACATACAAGTGTGTCACAATGACAATCGTGTTCACAAGACTTACACTTTTTTTCTGTATCCTGTTCCATTCGTTCTATCTCTCCATCTCTTGTTCCAAGCCCAACAATTTAGTTTTGAACCATATTTCTCACAGAATGCATAAAAACAGTCAAACATTAGTCTTCCTCTCTAGGTATAATTGACCACCTACCAAAGAGTACTACTGAATAGTACGCAGAATAAATCTTCCACTTTGGAACTGATGGGTCTGCATCTTTCATTGCAGCAAGGAATACCTTGTCTGCTTCCTTCTTTGCTGCCTTGTAAGTATCAACAACTTCCTGTGCATTTAAATTCTCAATCAAATCACCAGCCTCTGCCCGATACTGACGAATACGTTTGTAGAGAAGGTCATGAATAATTGCTGCACGGGCAATGTCCCAAGGTGCAATCAACATCCAACAGATGCGTGGAACAGATGCAAGGTCTGTGACGAAACCTTTCTTACATGTAATCTTTCCATCCTTGGTGACTTGTACGCCAACACTCTTGAGACTATCCACATCAAGGTCTGCATTTGTATAACTGAGAGCCCTTTCCAAAATCCACTTGCGTGGTGGATGAAACTCTGCACTGATTTTATCGTTAAACTTACCCATCGTATTATTCCTTATTTTTTAGGTTTTGCGATTGCCTGAGCACCAAAGAATGCTGCGACAATACCAGCGACTGCGATAAAGTATACTCCTGCCATATCACCAAGAATCTTTGCGGCCTGTTCTAAATTAAACACAGATGCAAGAACCACGATAACTGGATACACTAACATACCCCCTAGTGAGTACCATGCCATTGTTCTTTGTGCATCTCTCATCGCATCTGCATCTTCAAGTTCTTTGCGTTTGAACTCCAAATACATTTCATGTTCTACTGGGTCAACAACTCCATCTCCGTTTGTATCGGCAGGATGGCGTTCTATACTACTTGCTTTGACTTCCTCCGTCATCGGGTTTCTCCTTTTCTGGGGTCACCGCCTTCTCATAGTATAGAATGATTTGTTTCTGTTGTTCTATGTATCTCCTAAGTTCTGCAAAATTCAAACTTAGGTTCTCGTAATCCTTTACTGACAGTGCAATATAAGAATCTGCACCGTTCTTCTTTTCATACTCTTTAATAAACTCATCGTAGTTCAGTTTTGATACAACGTAAATCTTTACGTCATTTAGTTGAACTTGCTTGGGGTGCTGCACTATTGGAACTTCCGTCCGTACTGTCTTTGTTACAGTTACTATTTTTGGTTCCGGCCTCCAACTGCACGCCGTTAGGGTTAGTAAGGTCAGCAAGACAATCCCATAACCTATTGGTCGCATTTTGCATCCTCTTTTCTATCAATCCTGGCTTCTTATTTGCCAGATGTGTTAAGTTGTGTTTCTGCAAAGTTGCACGGAGTTGGTCACCATATCTCTCAGCAGTCTGCAATTCTTTCTGTAATTCTCTATTTATCTCTTCAAATTTCTGTCTGTCTTCAATCATGGTATTGATTGTCTCTTCTTGAAGTTTGGTTGCAACCTCTAACTTCGCATTATTCTCAGAGAGAGTTTGAATACGTTGCTGTGTATCCTTGTAGTAATAGTATGCACCATACCCCACTCCACCAAGAAGACCTAACACGATTAGTAACATATAAATTTTCAACATGGTTTTATCCTTAGAATGTGGCGTCACCACTGATAAATGGACCAATAACTGTTTTTAATGATGTTCCAGCAGAGTTTTTAATATTAGTAGTTGTACCACCAGCATTCAATCCAACTCTAATTTTGATTGTTGTACCACTGGAGTTTTTGATTAATACTTGTATAGGCGAAGAGGCAGCATCCCCAACACCAATCAACTTTACAGTGCCACCATCATTTATATAAATCTTTTTTGCTGAGGTATCAACAGCAACCTCACCACTAGTAATATCACTATTGGTTGGTGTTGTTGTTCCCCTCTTTAACTTTATAACAGTTGGCATTTATACTACCCTTAGAACGTACCACCATCAATCGTTGTTACTGTTACTGCACCACTTGATACTGTGAAGTTGTCTGAACTGAATGAGGCAATACCCTTATTAGAAGTTGATGCATCTTCACCTGTAATTGTCAGGGTGTTAGATGAGATTGCCGTTACGATACCCTCACCATTCGCAATTGTCAATGTTTCACCAAGTGCAACAGCATCAGATGATGAATCACTACCAGTAATAGTAATTGTACTATTTGACAGTGAAGAGTTAGCAATATTACTTAGGGTGTTTGAAGAACCACTAATCGTCTTGTTGGTTAGTGTCTGAGATGAAGTCAACAGAGCAATTGCAGAAGTGTTACTCAAGTCTGTTGATGCAATCGTAATGTTTGCAGTACCGTCAAAGGACTGACCAGCAATTGTTCTTGCGGTCTCTAGTGCAGTTGCGGTTGCGGCATTACCAGAAGTGTCCTGTGTACCAGAGGTATTAACACCAGGCAAGTTAATATTACCAGTACCATCGAATGACACACCACCGATTGTTCGGGCAGTCTCTAGTGCAGTAGCAGTAGCTGCATTACCTGTGATATCACTGGATGTTAGTGCAACTGTTCCTGTTACATTTGGTAGAGTAATTGTTCTATCAGCAGTTGGGTCTGTGATGGTTAGAGTTGTTTCGAAATCGTCAGCAGTTGCACCCTCAAATACGATTGCATTTGCGGCGTTCATTGTAACTGTATCAACAGTCGTTGTAGTTCCTGCAACCTGTAGATTTGGTACAAGTAGAGTTCCTGTACTTGGGTTATAACGCAATGCACCAGTGTCATCAAGTAGAGCATTGGACTCGTCATGGAACACAACAGGGAAGTTTGTGTTTGCAGTACTATCTGTAACTGTAACAAGTGCAGCCGTACCACTGGTGTCCTGTGTACCAGAAGTGTTAACGCCAGGTAGGTTGATGTTACCAGTACCATCGAAGGATACACCACCAATCGTCCGTGCGGTTTCTAGTGCAGTTGCAGTAGCAGCGTTACCAGAAGTATCCTGTGTACCAGAAGTGTTAACGCCAGGTAGATTGATGTTTGCAGTACCGTTAAAGGATACTCCACCAATTGTTCTGGCAGTCTCTAGGGCAGTTGCAGTTGCGGCATTACCTGTGATATCATCAGAGGTAAGAGCAAGTGTACCTGTAGATGTAGGTAGAGTTAGTGTTCCTGTGTTACTAATTGTACTGATTACAGGAGCAGTAAGTGTCTTATTTGTTAGTGTCTGAGAACCAGTTAGTGTTGCAACTGTGCTATCAATTGCAACAGAAATCTGGTCATCTGAGACTGTTGTATCAATACCAGTACCACCAGCAAAAGTTAGTGTACCACCAGTATTGAAAATGTCATCTGAACCACTATCTGCGGCAATTGTAAATGAACTAGATGCGGCACTTGCAAAGGATAGTCCACCAGAACCATCTGTTGTTAGAATCTGACCATTTGAACCGTCAGCAGATGGAAGAGTAAATGTTACAGAAGTGGTGATGTTATTAGGAGCTTTAAGTCCGACAAAGTTTGAACCATTGTCAGTACCTTCATTGATTTTTAAAGTACCACCAGTGGTCGCATTATTACCTACAAAGACTTCATCAATGGCCTTGTTACTATCTACGAGAAGTGCAGAAGACGCAGTTAGTGTACCAGCAACGTGGTCTAACTGGTCTATGAAATATTGACCGCCAATAGCAGTGATGTTATTTGCATCACCATTACCGTCAACACCACCTTCACCGATAAACAGTCTATCACCGTTGTTACCCTGTGTACCAGTTCCGTAGGTGTATGCTAATTCACCCAGTTTAAGTGTAGCTGGTGCAGAAGTACCTGTACTCCTCTTTATTTGAATTGTAGTTGCCATTTATATGGTCTCCTATTAGAACGCACCGCCGTTTAGGGTTAGTGTTCCTGTATTTTCATTTACTTCGTTTCTTGCGACGAATTTAGAGGTTGAGCTATCGTATTGAAGAATAGACCCATTAGACTTTGCTGTTACATCAACATCAGTCAAATCAGCAAGAGTACTGACAGCAGAACTACCAGTATTCACCCAGTTTCCAGTTCCGGCATCATATGCAAGAACTTGATTATCTGATACTGATGTAATAGTAACGTCAGAAACGTCATTAATTACTAAAGCAGTGCCAACATCTCCATATGCAGCTTCACTATATTTTACTGGATCAGCCATCTTAAGTATCCTTCTTACTTATTCGTTAATATCCAACCTTGAGTACCGTCAGTAAATACCAGTTTAAATGCAGCACGGGCAGTATCGACGGTAATATTTTGGTTTACTCCGTTAAACAAATTTTCATTACGATCAATAATAATATTGTTCGTATTTGCTGTCCCAGCATAATCAATAATCGCAACTTCATCGCCTAGTGCTGGAGCAGCGGGTAGAGTCATGGTAATTGCCTGACTCGTAGTATTTATAAAGTATCCTTCACCAGAAATTGCAGTAAAGTCATCTGTCTTTACGGCTTGCCATTCGATACCGTTTTGGTTATCACCCTCGGCATCAGCACCACCCCACATTCCAGTTGCGGCACTATATCTTAGATACTTACCATCTACTCTGGCACTGGTTCGATCAAGATCATCTAACCATTGTAGTTGGGTTTCACCACTACCATAGTCCATTTTACCAAACTGTGTGGCGATACTCTTCTTGAGAAGATTGAGTTCTTCACGAAGAATGTCTACTTCTGTTTTTGGTTTTACTTCTTGTGCATCAAAAGACTGATCAAATCTGTGTCTGTCGTCATGCAGTTTCTTGGCAATTCTCGTTGCCATGTTCTCTTCTTCGTATGCCTGAAGAGACTTGTCTGCAAGTTTCATTGCATCATCAACTACACTTGTATTGATACCAAGACGTTTACTCTGTTCCTTAATCTGATCTTCTTTTGAAGGTCTGTTAATCTCATACTGAATGACTTTGTTTGGTGTCTTAAAGTCCTTCTTACGCATGACTGTCTTATTGACAACTTCAAACTCACCATTCTTATAGTTGATGACCACTGGAAGATTGATATCAGAGGCAAGGTCTTTGAGGACAACCTCGACATCTGGATTCTGTCGAATGTCCTTACCCTTGTTCTTCTGAATTTTCTTGAAGAACCTCTGTAGTTCTGCTACCTTGATTTCTGGTTTGTTTCGTTGGTCATTCAGTCGGTCCACGAAGTGGCGTGTGAACTCAACATCAATATCGTACTTCTTAAGAATACGGTCAGCAAACTTTTCTAGTCCATCAACGTCTGACTGTGAGAACTTTTCTTTTACTGGTTCGAAACGTTGAATAAGTCGTTCTCTTGGTTTCTTTGCGTCCTCTGGAATTTCTGAATCAATTAAAACGTTTTCTTTAACCTCTTCAACAACCTCTAGAAGTTGTACAGGATCAAAGGATTCAATTATACTCTCAACCTCTACACTATTGTCCTCTGAAACTAAAAACTCAAAGATATTTCTCTTGATGCTTTTCTTTTCTTCAGCAACGACTTCTTTAAACTTAAACTTGTATTCAGTTGGTTCTACAGGTTTAGTCTCAACAGGAGTCTCAACAACCTCTTCCTTAATAGGTTGTGGTTTTGGTTCTTCTGGAACATCCGTTAGAAAACTGTAAATATCAAGTTTGTTTTTCATTAGGTGATATACATGTTAAGTTCATATCTCTTATTATCGAGATTAGCAACTTGAATATGTACCCTTTGTTTCTTATCGGTATCTAGGATATAACTGTTAGTCTTACCAGAACTTGGTTTTCTTGGACCACTCGCAACCTTGTTATCAATCTCACTAGGTTGTACAGTGTATCCCTTGCTCTTTGCAAACTTGTATGCATGTTGCATGGCACCAGAAAAGGTTTTGTGGTAGAGGTCATATCCAGTTGCAGACTTCTGTGCGTTCAGTGCAGCCATTGGTTTTGTGGTGTCGTAACCAGCACCATATGCCATCTCTGAAGTTACCTTCTTGACGAACTTAGACTCTTTCTGTGCAGCACGTCTCTCTCTTGCCGCCTCAAGTTTTGCACGATGTTGACGATATGCCTTGGTTCGTGCATCAAAGAGTGCATCTCTCTTCTTTTTCTTTTTGTCCATAACTGCATCTGGTGGCATAGAAACGTCACCACTGCTTGCGTTATTTGCGGGTGCATCTTCTTCAATTCCAGAATATGGGGAAACCTCTGTCCAGCGTTTCATTTTATGTCCTCCAAACTGACGTATATTTTTTCTTGTGTCTTAACATGAATAATGGGGAAAATCTCTACTCCAAGAACAGTATCAACAGGTGGTTCATCATCATATGCAATCACCTTGTCTCCTGCCTTTGCAGTAAGTTCTTCCTCTTCATTATTTAGAATATCATTGACTAGTGTGTATTCTCCCTTTGGAAGTACCTCACCAAATCCTACAACCTCTTCCATGATGGTGTCATCAATCTCATATCCTTGTTCCTTGAGATACTTCATGAACTCTCTCTCAAACACATCAGGGTCATCTACCGATTCCTTGAATGTGTCTTTGAGTAGAAACAGGGCAGCAGCATAGGTTCCTAGTCTTGTTCTAAGACCAGGCACCTTGTCAAATATTTTCTTGATATTGAAAACCAGTTTATGCAGAATGGTATATGCGTTCTTCTCTTCAGATGTGCGAAGAGGCTCTGGTTTTGTCTGTCTCACACCATTCTTGGGCGGAGGCATAACACGATTACCCTTTGCATCAATGATGCCGAGTTTATATGCCTCTGTCTTGTCAAAGGGAGTGACAAGTAATTTTATGAATCTGTATGTTACAAATAAGTCTATCGCTCTACCCATTAAACTCGTTTCCTTAATATTTCTAATACATGTGGATCAGTTTCGATACTCTTCAACTCATCCTCTCTAATCATATTTAGAAATATTAGGAAAGACTTTAATGCGTTAAGATATTCCTTCTGAGTTTTAAAGAGTAGTAGTGTCACACATGCGTCATTACCAAATAGGTTTCTCAATATAATAATGTGGTTGAGAAGTAACCTCTCCTTCAATATATTCGTAGTATTATACTTTTTCAGAAGACGTTTAATATACTTAAACCTCTTCATATCATCATGAAACTCTTTTTCGCCTTCACACTGAGGATTTTCATAATGTCTTATTGCATACATCATGAAATTGTCTTGGGTTATCTTCTCATACATTCTTATTTAACTGAAGCAGTTAACTTATATGAATTTCCTTCAGCCATTTCGTAACCAATAACTAGTGTAAGACCACCTTCTTTGACATGAGAAATACCATCGTCTTCCTCAAACTCATCAAAGGGTGTATCTGTACTCTTACCAAATCGACCCGCACCGACACTCAAAGGTAACTCAAAAGAACCACTTTCACCTTCCATTACTGGCACCTCACCAAAGGTGAGTTGGATTTTACTAAGACTATTTCTTAGAACTCCAATTGCTTGTTCTGGGAAAATATGTTTATCACAGATTGTTCCCACAAAAGAATTTAGTGCGCGAATAACTGCGGGATTTGTGTAGTCTTGCATGTTAAGGTTAGTTGCAGCATCGGCAGTTGGACCACCTGATAGTCTACCATGACCTTCTGTTACGACTTTCTTAAATCTTTTCATTTTAGTCATCCTTGGGTTCTACATCTGAAGGGAGAGTATCAGTAACTCTTTCCTCTAGAATTTGAACCTTCTTTGTTGTTTTCTTGGGTGCGGGTTTCTTTTCTACCTGTGGGGTAACTGTCTCAATGAGAGCACCACCAGCACCGTATCTTTTACCATCATCTCTTGCCATAATTGTCTCCAAATATGGGTGGGGGGACGAACCCCCCACACCAAATTAATATTAGGAAATAACTGGACCAGTACCAAGGTCGCCTGTAGCGCCTGTACCGTGACCAATCACTGCCCAACCGTCTGTACCTGTCCACTGTAGTGTGACAGATTCACCAACTGCGTTGAAGGTGAGTGTTGCTGCTGAACCAATTGTTGTTGTGAGGTCAACGTCAACTGTGTTTGACACATCCTTAGCAACAATCATGTGAATCTGACCAACGATTGTTGCATCAGCAAGAGTTGTCTGAACAGTAGCACTTGCACCGTTTAGGATATGAATACCCTTTGTGATGTCAAGAGCACCATCAGCGGTTACTGTCTCTGCGGTGTTTGTTGCAAGGGGAACGGGGATATAGTTAAATACGTTTGCAACAGAAACCTTCTTGTTGATTGGTGTACCACTTGGGTCATCAACAACGTGGAAAAGGTCAGCGGTAGCAATACCTGTAGAAAGGTCTGTTAGTGCTGTAATCTTCTTGTCTGCCATTTTGGCTTCTCCTTATATAAACCCACAGTATTGTGGGAATGTTACTGAGGACATGAACGCATCATTCCTCATCACTTGTTTCATCATTAATTTCTTTGAGGAACGCTTCGCACTGTTGGTATGCTCCCAACAGTGCGTTTAGCGTTGCCTTATCATCCATAATCTGCCTCTCGGCATTTGCAATCCGTTCTCGTACAGACTTTACATCTTCTACTAGAACTTCCATGCGATTCTTAATCATCTCTTCGTCAATCATAATATCTCCATTATAATGTTTAGTTAACTATTATGCAGTAACAGTAACGGTTCCAGCAGCAGTGCCCTGTCCAGCAGTAATGACAAGTTCAGCATTTGTTGCTGTACCAGCATCCTTAATTGTACCACTGTTTAGTGCAACACTCTGTGCTCCAACTGAAAGAACGTCATCTTCGTTTGTTGCGGCATTAGCAGCAGCAATTGCAAGTGTGAACAGAAGTTCGTTTGTTCCAGTACCAGAAGCATAAGATAGGGTGTGTGGTCCACGACCTGTACCTGTACCTTCGTTACCATTGGTAATAGAAATTGTTGGTGTACCACCTGTTGTGACAACATCAACTGCCTCATTGTATCGAACCGTAACACTGAGTGTAAATCCATCAGACTTATCAGCAACAGTAGTATTGAGGTCAACACTGTCAATTGTAGCAGCACCAAGCGAGGTAGTGAGGTCACCGATTGCAACTAGAACCTCTGGGTCTGCGTTTGCATTATCGTTACCAGAAGAGGCGTTTCCTGCTTCACGAACCCAACCGGCTGTGGTCGCAAATACTTCTTTCTTCTCTGCTGTAGTTAGATTTTTTGGTTTGGACTCATCTGCGTCCGAAGCTCCCCATAAACCCATTGTCTTTCTCCTTACTCTATAGAGTTTGTTTGTCTATTTATACTATTTAAACCCCAGACGTTTAAGTTCTGAAATGGTTTTACTCACATTAGTGTGGTGGATACCGATTCCACCTTTGGCTTCCCACTCGTTAATATTCTTGATATAATCATCAATCAATACATTTGGTTTACCATTCGTTGTCGCATATTTCTGTTTATCAGAACGCATGACAAGATTAATTTTACCACGTTTAATCTTCGTATTCTTGGATAACCATTTCAGTTTTCCATTCCGTGAAGTTCCATCACGGTTAGAATATGCAGATAGGATTTCAGTATC
>Ga0255765_1000044_pt1 | contig 133111 bp, 123 predicted proteins | sample 041ome_8_FD_179965 | JGI IMG/M metagenome (GOLD analysis project Ga0255765, IMG submission 179965) | Coastal salt marsh microbial communities from the Groves Creek Marsh, Skidaway Island, Georgia - 041407BS metaG (version 2) | ecosystem: Environmental > Aquatic > Marine > Intertidal zone >...
CGACCAGCTTGCCTTCGGTGATATCGATGTCGACTTGATCATTGGCATGAAGACCGCCGTAGCTGACGGTCAATCCACGAGATTCGAGAAGTGCCATGTCAGCCCACCTCCGCAGTCACAGGGACATCATTCGCCGCCTCTGGAGTTGGCGCATGCATGTCGGGTCGTCCATATCTGATTTGTCGGTAGAGCGATCTCACAAACAGTGCGATACCGGCACCGAGGAGCGGCATCCAGAGCTTCGAATAGTCGTCTACGCGAATCGGCCACACGATCCAGCCGGCCACATACCCAACCAAGGCAGCGGGGCCGAATTTTGTGAACCAACCAACCCAACCGCGACCAGCCTCACCGAAGGTTGGTGCAATACCACCGAGTATCACCGCTGCGATCACGGCAAGGGCCCAGAAGATGAGGAGGCTCACGATCACCCACACCGTGTTGGAGTCGATGAACTGCGCGTTGTAGATCCACAGCGCAAATCCAAACAACAACACGGCAAGGATGGCATTGACCACCTTGCGCCGTGGTCCCTCGCGCGCATCACGCAACGTTCGCGCACCAGGTATCACGCTCACCAACCAGTTGCCGGCATAGCCCATACCTCCTTGGAAGAATCGGGCCGCACCTTCGGGATGCACGATGGCCGTAACAATCATGAAGAAGCCACCCAGAACAGTCAGGTAGCGATCCATGTTTGTTCCCTTCAAGAAGTAGTTCGAGAAGGTCGGCACCACCGAGCCTGCGAATACTGCGCCGCCGAACAGCGCCCCGTTGATGGAGGTAATACCACCGAGGTACGCGAAGGCCAGCAGGCTGAGGCTCAAGCCGTAGACGAAGTTTGCCGACGACACCTCGACCTGCTTGAAGCCGAGCATGACGCCACCGATGCCGGCGATGGCCGCACTGAGACCGAAAGCCAACAGCTTCGTGCGCGACACGTTGATACCAGCGGCCGATGCGGCCCGCTCATTGGCGCGAACGGCGAGGAAGCGACGGCCGACACCAGTACGGCGGATATTGGCAACAGCGATGGCGCACAGTGCCAGGAGAACCGCGCCGAAAATGACGAACGCTGGTCGTTCATTCAGCTGCCGATCACTACGTGCGCCAATCGACAGACCGAACAGGTTCGGTTCTTTGACATAGGCGGGCACGCCTGCACGCAACTGCGTGAGTTCATCGTTCTCGAGGTACAGAGACTGCAGCGAGATGGCAAACGCAATGGTCACCACCGCCAACTGCACGCCGCGAATACGCACGGCCGGGAGCCCGAGAAGTAGCCCGACGATCACGGCCGCGGCAACACCCAAAATGGCGGCGATCGGCCACGGTAACCCAGGTCCGGTGACCGGCACGAGGTTTGATCCGCGGCCGATGCCATCGGCCATCATGCGGGCCATGAAGAACGCCGCCATGCCCGCAAAGCTCATCTGTGCAAGGGAGATCTGGCCGACATACCCGGTGAGCAACACGATCGACAACATGATGATGGCGAACACAAGGCCCGTCTGAATAGATCCGGCAAAAATGGTGAGCGGCCCTGCGTTCTCGAAGATGAATGCAAAGACGGTCAGACCTGTAATCCAGAAGAGGGTGTGTTCGATCTGGCGCTTGGGCATGGGAGCCAACGGCAAACGCTTTTCCTCCACGGTGCCGCGAATCGGTAGTGATTTGCCCCGAAGAACGAGCACCACGATGATCACGATCAACGGGATCACGTTGCGCACACCATCTTGGAGCCAGGTGAGCGGGCCCGTGAACCACGAGGACTTCTTCAAGTCGAGCAGAGTTTGTACAGCGCCGAGAGCAAGTCCGCCGGCGACAGCAATCGGAATCGAGCGCAGACCGCCGATCAGCGCAGCGGCGAGCGCGGGCACGATCAGGGCTGTGAGGCCGATCGGCGTAATCGTCCCCTGGATGGGGCCGACGATGATTGCAGCCAACGTGGCGGTCACCGAGGCAAGCACCCAGTTGAGCGCTGCCAGACGCTGCGGCGAGTAGCCGAGGAGGATGGCACCTTTTTCATTACCGGCAGCGGCACGGGTCGCGAGACCGAATCGGGTGAATCGATAGATCCCCCACAGAACAGCGCCGAGAAGAACGGTAAAACCAACCACCCAGACCGTGTTCTGAGGGAAGGCCTTTCCGAGACCCAAGAAATTTTTCAGCGGTTCATCAGGGACGATGCTCTTCGGCTGTGGGAACGAGTTGCCGAAGTTGATGAGGGCGACCCCTTGGAGATACAGCGTGAAGCCGACCGAGGCGACGACTTTGCCGAGCGGGGCCGCATTCCGAAGAGGCCGGAATACTAAGAAGTGAGCTGCAAGCCCGATCAGGACCGACATCCCTAGAGCGAGAATGAGCGATGGGATCATTGGCCATGACCCGTCGCTGTCGAGGGTGATCCTCACCGGCAGGTTGACCGTGTGCGTGGGCAAGAAATCACACCACGGCAAGAAGAGTTCACCACGGTTCCACGCCGTGTCGAACGTGAACATGCCGTACATCGCCATGGCACCGTGCGCGAAGTTCACAACGCCCGAGCCCTTATACGAAACCACCAGGCCAGCACCCAACGCCGCGTAGAGCGAGCCGATACCAAGACCGATGAGCAAGTTAAAGATGATGCTGTTCACAGACCCCCCGAATCTGTTGTGAAACACCCGAGCCCCCGCCCGGGTGGGTTCCGGTGGTCCGGGGCGAGCCACATGGCCCGCCCCGGACACTGCCGGCTTAATTCAGTCGCCCACCGGGCGACAACCGATCAGGACGGACCGGGACGCAGTTCCGTGCCAGCCACGAGATCGAGGCCGGAAAGGAACGGAGTGACGTTGACGAGCTTCTCGCCATCCCACTGGTTCACCGAGATCGGCGACGAGCACACAGCCACATACGGCGCGGGTGCACCAGCGCAGTCCAGCGGTGAGCCGCCGAAGCTTGGCTGTGAGCCATCGGTGGCTGCGTACGCAGCGCTCAATGATTCACCGTTCACCTCACCATCGATGGTCTGGGCAACTTCCCAGATCGACATGATGGCCGAGAAGCCCTGACCAGCAAAGCCCTTGAACAGGTCGTCGGTGGTCATGCCGTATTCCAGACCTTTGGTCTGGTACGTGGTGGCATTCTCGAGATGCTGACCTTCGAGGCCGTCGAGCTCGTTGAGCACGCCGTTCTCGGTGCTGGTCAGGTAGATGCCCACAGCGAGGTCGCCGGCGGCTTCCATGGCTGTGAAGTCCAGGCAAGCGCCCGAGAGGACCAACGGAATCTGATCCGGGGTCCAGCCGAGACGGCCAAGCGCGTCCACGAAGTTCCAGCAGTCCGAACCCTGAGCCGAGAAGATGATGACGTCGGGATCGAAGTCAAGGATCTCCGTGGCCTGTGGCGTCACATCAGGAGCAGCTGGCAACACCGGCACACCAATGTGCTCGAGGTCAGGCATGGAGCCCGCCAACGCGCTGGTGCCGGGCTCGGTGCCATTCAGCACGTTGAGCGGCTTGTTCTCGAGGTCGTAGTAGCAGACCACGCCCGGGGGCGTGTCGGCCCATGGAACACCCACGCGGTTCACCGGTTCGCCAGTGATCTTCGGAATCTCCTGGGTGGCGAACTGCACGAGACCGGTGTGGACGCCGAGGCAACCACCACCGGCACCAATCGAGTACACGCCGGGCGAGGTGAAGTCACCCACCGTGATTGGCGTACCGACGATGACCGGGATGTTCGAACCCTGGTAGATCGAGAAGTGGTTGCCGAAGAAGTTCAGCGTCGACAGCACCATCTCCACACCGTCGGCCACGAGCTCGTTCGCGCAGCGCTGCGAGTCGTCAGGTGCGACGATCGACTTACAGAGAACGATCTCGATCGGACGGCCGCCAAGGCCACCCAGTTCGGCGTTCACGTAGTCGGCCGCGGCCTGAGCAGCAATCGAATACTCGGGGAATGACCCGTTGGGGTCGCCCTCAAGGTTCTGGACACCGATCTTGATCGGCTCGCCATCGGCCACTGCGGGCTCCTCGGCAGGCTCTTCAGCCGGCTCCTCAGCAGGCTCTTCAGCCGGCTCTTCAGCCGGTTCCTCAGCTGGTTCCTCAGCTGGTTCCTCGGCAGGCTCTTCAGCCGGCTCTTCAGCCGGAGCAGGTGCTGGCGCGTCGGCCTCGTCGTCGTCACCACCGCATGCCGCCGCGACAAGCGCGAGGGTGCAGGTAGCAGCGAGGAGACGATGACGCAAACGCCGTGTAGTACGGGTGCGCATAGTCGCAGTTTCCCCCTTGTTGTTGTTGTCGTCTCGGACGAGACGATCCCCGCGGCGATGTTTAGCACACCGGTACCGGTCCACAGATATCGGACGGTTAGTTTGGGAATCGCACCGCATCGACGACACGGCGACGGGGGGAACCGTGGGACTGACACCGCACCGCATACCAGAGCAGATCACCGGCATCGACCTCGACTGGTTGAACGATGTCATGCCCGATGACATTGGAACGATCGCCGAGTTCGACGTCGAATCGATGGGAGTCGGCGTCGGCATCTTGGGTGAACTTGCGCGACTGCATCTGAACTACGAGGGCACCAGCAGTGGGCCAGCGACCGTGATCGCAAAGTGCCAGGCGATCGCGCCGGAAAACCGCTTCCTCGGTCAGGCGATGGGGTTCTATCTCCGCGAGGTGAACTTCTATCGCGAGGTGGCAGCCGACCTCTCGATCCGCGTACCACGCGCCTATCACGCTGATGCCAGCGATGATGGGTGCCCGTTCGTACTCATCATCGAGGACATCGCTGGGGCACGCACCCCCGACCAGATCGCCGGCATCACGGCCGATGAGGCTCAGCGCATTCTCGCCGTGGTTGCGGCACTGCACGCCGAGTTCTGGGACAGCCCACGACTCGAGGCGATGTCGTGGCTACCACCAATGGACAACCCGATGTATGCCGCCGGCCAACCCATGGCACTCGAACGACTGCCTGGCTTCGTTGAACGCTTCGGTGAGCGCATCGGCGCCGAGATGGTGCGCGTGATCGACACCGTGTGCCACCACTACGTCGACCTGCTCCACCACGCGGCCGACCGCGACCATGTCACCTTCACCCACACCGATTGCCGTGCCGAGAACTACCTGTTCGGCGGGGCGCCCGGCGACGACGCCGTCACCATGATCGACTTCCAGTTATCCACCCGGCATGTTGGACCGTGGGATGTCGCCAACCTGCTTGGCGGCTCGATGGACGCCGACATGCGCCGCGCCCACGAATCGGACCTCATCGCCGGCTACCACGCAGCCCTCGTCGAACGCGGTGTCACGGGCTACAGCCTCGACCGCTGCTGGGATGACTACCGCATGAGCCTGCTACAGATGTGCTCGGCGTCGGTGATCGTCAGCGACCTCCAGGGGGGCAATGAGCGTGGCGACGAACTGATGGAGAACCTGTTACTGCGGCCGGTTATGGCTGCGGCCGACCATGAGGTGGGCGACCTGCTCCCCCGCTTCTGCTGACGAGGACACACCGTGGACCAGAACCTGATCGATCGACTTCGAGCCGAAATGCACTACGAGTACTCGCGCACCGGTCCACCCGGGGGGTTTCCGGCCTTTCACGACATCGCCATTGAGCGATACACCAGCGATGAGTTCTGGGAACTCGAACGCACTCATCTGTGGCCACGCGCATGGGTGATCGCCGGCCGTGTGGAGGATGCCTCTGCACCTGGCGACTACTTCACCTTCGATGATCTGGGTGTCCCATTGATCATCGTCCGTGGCGCCGACAACGAACTGCGCTGCTTCTACAACACCTGCCAGCATCGTGGCGCACCGGTCGTGCGGGATGAGCGTGGCCATGCCCGCACCTTGCGCTGTCAGTACCACTCGTGGAGTTACGACATCACCGATGGGTCACTCACCGCCGTGCCCGATGAGCGGGATTTCGTTGGCCTCAACCGCGCCGAGCGATGCCTTCCCCAGATCCGCTGTGAGGTGTGGGACGGTTGGGTCTTCGTCAACCAAGACACCAATGCCACGCCACTGCTGGAATGGATGGGGCCGATCCCGGAACAGCTCGCTGAACTTCAGGGGCCGACCTTGCAGACGGTCGCTCGCCGCACCGAGGTCGTGCCCTGCAACTGGAAGGTCACCGCAGAGGCGTTCTTGGAGGTGTACCACTTCCGGCACATCCACCAAAAAGACGGTGACAGCCACCTCGACAACCGGGGCGCCACCATGGGGCTGCTCCCCAACGGGTGCTCGCGGATGGTCACCCCATTCTCAGGATCGTCCTACAAGAACCTCGGAATGGAGACCTGGGACGACTGGAAGCACTGGGAAGTTCCGGGCTTCATCGATATCCCCACGGTCAATCCGATGGTGCGCTGCACCTCATCGGCATACTCGATCTTTCCGAATCTGATCACACCTATCGCGGCCTACGGTTTCCCCTTCATCACCTTCTGGCCGATCGACAAAACAACCACCCGCATCGACTGGACGCACTACGCCCCACTCGACTTCGATCCATCAAACGGACTTCCGCCCCACTGGGAAACTCGGATGGAGAACTTCGACCGCATCATGGGCGAGGACTTCGAAAATATGGCGCCGATGCAGCGCTCGCTCGAATCGCCTGCGATGCGGGGCGTGCCAATCAACTACCAAGAGCGTCGTATCTGGCACTTCCATGAAGAGGTCGACCGGATGATCGGCATCGACCGCATCCCTGAACACCTGCGAGTGGAGCAGTTGATGGCGCCCTACGTGGGCGACTGACGATCTAACCCACTACATACCGGCCGGTAGGTCGTCGCGATGGGGAGCCGACTACGGTGCGGTTCATGACACGCCTCAACCTTTCAGCCGACGAGTTGCTGACCACCACCCGCGCCGTCCGAAAGCGCATGGACTTCGACGCGCCAGTCGACCCAGCCCTGGTCCGCGAATGCCTCGAGATCGCTCTGCAATCACCCACCGGTTCGAATATGCAGGCCTGGCAGTGGCTGGTTGTCACCGATGCCGACAAGCGCGCCGCACTCGCCGACCTCTACAAGCAGGGCTGGGAAATGTATGTCGGCATGGAGGGATCGGTCTCGTCGGCGTACAAGGGTGACGACGCCGACCGCATCGCACAACAGGACCGCGTGCTCGACTCGGCCACCTACATGGCGGAGAACTTTCACCGCATCCCGGTGATGCTCATCCCCATCCTCCCCGGACGGCTCGACGGCCTGCCCAACATGGCGGCGGCATCGATGTACGGCTCCATCCTTCCCGGCGCCTGGAGCTTCATGCTCGCCGCCCGGGAACGAGGACTGGGCACCTCGTGGACAACGATCCACCTCATGTTCGAACAGCAGGCCGCCGAGATCCTCGGCATCCCCTACGAGGAGTTCACCCAGTGCGCCCTCATCGCCTGCGGCCAAGCCATCGGCACCGAATTCAAGCCGGCGAAGCGCCCACCGCTTGACACCGTGCTGCACTGGGACTCATGGGGCGGGTCCGCATCATGACCCCACTGGAGACCGTCAACGAGTTCATTCGTCGCATCGAAGCCCGCGATGTGGCAGCCGCGGTCGAACTGGTGAGCGAGGACTGCGAGTACGACAACGTGCCCATGGGCAAGGTATTCGGCCGTGATGCGATCCTGGGTGGGCTCGGCCCCTTCGTCAGCGTCTGCGATGAGGTCGAATGGAAGGTGTTCCGCGAGGCCGAGAACGGCCATCTCGTCTTCAACGAGCGTTTCGACCGCTTCGGCAACAACGGTAAGTGGATCGAGGTACCGGTCACCGGGGTGTGGGAGGTCCACGACGGCCTCATCACCTTGTGGCGTGACTATTTCGACTTGGCCACGTACCGGAACCAAGCGTGAACGTCCGCCTTGTCGCCATCGACGTCGATGGCACGCTGGCCCGTTCCGACGGATCCATCGCGTCGGAATCGATCACCGAACTTGAGAGGGTCCGTGCCGCCGGCGTCACCGTCGTGATCGCCACAGGCCGCCCATGGCTTGTTGTTGAGCGCACCGCGGCTGAGGTCGGACATGTCGACCATGTGGTGTGCTCCAACGGTGCGGTCGTGACCAAATGGCCTGATGGCCACTTCGAACGCGATATCTACCTCGATAACGACGTCGCCGAAGCAGTGGTCAATCGACTTCGTGATCGGATTCCCGGTATCGGAATCGGGTTCGAACTCGCCAAAGGCGCCAAGGCCGAGCGGGGCTTCGCCGACCGACTGCCACCCGGGGTGCCGATGGGTCCGCCCGTCGCCGACATCTTGGATGTGCTCCCGCGCCCGGTCCGCAAGATGATGGTGTGGCACGACGACTACAACGACCGCACCCACCACCTGCAGATCATCGTCCAAGAGGCGCTCGAACAACGGGCCGTTGCGCTGACCTCCGGCCTGCCTTTCATCGAGGTGTCGCCTGTTGGCAACGACAAGTCAGCGGCTCTCGACGACCTCTGCGCTCAACTCGGAATATCACCAAGCGAGGTGGTGGCCTTCGGCGACGAGCACAACGACGTGGGCATGATCTCGTGGGCCGGCATGGGCGTCGCGATGGGCAACGCTGTCGACGCGGTCAAAGCCGTTGCCAACCGCATCGGCCCGACCAACGACGAACATGGCGTTGCGCGAGTGCTCGCTGAACTGGTGCCCTGACCGCAAGAGGTCAGCGCATTGAACCCCACCACTGCGCTACCTGTGCGGCGTAGCGCTCGTGATAGGTCATGAACAACTCAGTCGGGTCGGCTGGCAGAGCCGACGACTCGGTCGGTGGCAGCGGGCTCGCTCCGTCGATCGGGTCAACCCACTCAAGACGTAACCCGGCAACCACCTCACCGATGTTGGGTGACGCCGACTCGTGGTGATCACTCACCTGATGGGTGATGAACGAATTGAAGTCCGTGAACGACAACAGCGTGTAGTAACTGCTCGGCTCAGCGCCGCGCCAGTACTCGTACCGCAAGACATCCGTCTCCAGCCGATGAGTGGCCTCGTACAGCTCTTTGGCAATGGCCTCAAAGCGCTCCTCTGAGCCGGGCTTTACCGTTATGTGCGCAAGGATCGTGGCCACCTCATCACCTCGACAAAATGGTGACACCTGAGATGCCCGGCGCACCGTACACGTGCGTATAGGCCACCTTCGGGTCGTTCGGCACCTGTCGGGCACCGGCATCACCGCGCAGCTGCAAGACGTTCTCGTACACCTGGCGCAGGCCTGACGCGCCGATGGGCTCGCCATTGGCAAGACATCCGCCATCGGTGTTGATGGGCAGTCGACCGCCGATCTGGGTCTCACCCATCTGCAGCATGTGTTCTTGCTCACCGTGCTCGCAGAACCCGTTCTCGGCCATGTGCATGATCTCCGCACCGGACTCGGTGTCTTGCAACTGAGCGACATCGATGTCCTCTGGTCCGAGGCCTGCTGCCTCGAACGCGGCCTGCGAAGCGTCGACGGTGGGACCAGCGTTGTGCTCAATCGACAGCGACGGCGCAAGCACCTCAAAGCTGCCAAAACGACGCGACCGCACCACAGCCGAGCGCAGGAAGATCGGCTTATCCGAATACTTGTGTGCCTGATCGGCACGACACAGAATCAGTGCCACGCCGCCCTCACCGGGCGAGCAGAACATGTACTGAGTCAGCGGGTACGACAGCATGGCCGACTCGAGAACTTCGGCTTCCGACAGCGGCTTGCGCCGCCATGCCATGGGGTTCAACGACCCGTTATGGAAGGCCTTCTCCGACACCTTCGCAAGCGTTGAGTGCGAGATGTTGTTCTCCTGCATGTAGCGGTTGATCTTCATGCCAAAGAACTGGGTTGTGAGCGCCATACCGCTCGCGCCGTACCAGTCGCCAAGGCCACTGGACTTGGTGTTCACCCGGAACGCGCCGCGCTCGTGCTTGTCGAAGCCGACCGCAATACCCAGGTCGTAGGCACCGGCCTTGATCATGTTGTACGCCGAGATCAGCGCCGAACCACCGGTGGCACACCCATTGGCGACATTAATGAACTGCAAACCGGTGAGGCCGAGCTGCGACACCATCGTGTCGGGCGCGCCAGCGGCCGCAGATCCGCCAAAGGCGAACTGGATGTCCTGCCACGACACACCGGCATCGACACAGGCACGGCGCACGGCGATGGCGCCCTGCTCCATACCGGAGACGCCGGGATGGCGACCAAATTCATGCATCCCTATGCCGACAATGGCGACATCATCACTGGACACACTGCTCATGACTGACTCCCTTCAACTGGGGCGAATGCGAATGTGACGACCTCGTTGCCGTCATCGTCGGTGGTGAGCGGCACGATGACCATCTCCATTTCCATACCGATATTCAACTGCTCGGGATCTGCCACTGTGAGACGGGTCTCGACCTTGACCTCGCCGGGAAGTTCGACGTACCCCACACCGAATGCCTCGAAGGTGGCGGGGTCGGTGTTACCCATATACGGCGGGGCTTTGGGCGGGAACCCCTGGATGGTCCACGTCCACAGCGTGCCTCGACGGCTGAGTTCGACCTGCTCGGTGTTGGCCGCAGTGCAGCGTGGGCAACCGCTCTGCACGGGAAACATGTGGTTGCCGCACTCGAGACACTTGCTGCCGATGAGCCGCGGCTCATCGGATGGCCACGTGAACACTCCCTCGGTTACTGGAACCTGCATGGTTACTCCCCTAATCAAGCCGACACACGATCGTCGGTCGTCGAACACCGACACCGTACATACCGAGCGATATCCATCACGGATCGGAACGATCAGTCGGCAGCGCTACCGATGACCGAACCCCCACGAGCCTGATGGAATCGCTGGGGCACCATGCCCGAGGTCGTCTGGCCTGCATCAACAACCAGCGTGTGTCCGGTGACGTACCTGGCCTCTTCCGACGCCAGGTAGACCGCCGCGTTCGCAATGTCGACCGGCAGTCCGGGGTATCCGAGTGGGGAGCCCGCTCCGATCTTCTCCGCGGCCGCCTCGAGATTCGAATGATCACCGGTCGTCGCTGCCGCTGTCATCGCGGTGACGGTGTTCCCCGGCGAGATCGCATTCACCCGGATGCCGAACGGTGCCATCTCATTCGCTACCGACTTGGTCAATCCGATTACCCCGTGCTTCGCCGCGGTGTACACGTGCGGACCCAAACCGCCGAGGATGCCGGCCGTGCTCGACGTCGAGATGATGACGCCGGGGCCGCCCCGGGCAACCATCGCCGCTCCCGCATGCTTCATGCCGAGGAACACACTCGACAACAGCACACCGATGGTGCGGTTCCAGGCGTCATAAGAGGTCTCGGTGATCGACCCGACCGCACCGATGATGCCCGCGTTGTTGAACATCACATCGATCGAACCAAAAGTGGATTCCGCAAGGGCAACGGCTGCCGCAACCTCGTCCTCCACCGTCACGTCGGCATGGTGGTACACGCAGGATTCACCGAGTTCAGCCACCAGGGCTCGGCCCGGTTCATCTTGGATGTCGCTCACCACGACGCGGGCACCCTCCTCGACAAATCGTCGAACGGTGCCCTCGCCAATACCACTCGCACCCCCGGTGACCACCGCCACCTTGCCTTCGAGTCGCCCCATATCTGAACCCTCCGTCTCGTCAACACCGCACCGTGATGTGCGATTCTCCTTCGATGAGCGAACGTAGCCGACGGGGTCGCGACGAATGGTCGTCGGAGCACATCGTGTTGAGTCATTTCACCCTCGGGCGTCACCACGACATCACCGACCGCGTCGCGTCGGCCGACCGCGCCGGCTACGACGGCATCGGGTTGTACATCGGCGACTACGAACGACTGCGTCGTGACGACCAACTCGGCCTTCTGGACGATCTTCTCGCAGAGCACGACATGCCACTCACCGACATCGAAGTGCTTCGCGGATGGGGCACAGTCGGCCTCGCCGACGACACCTACGCCGCGAACGAGGCAACCGCGTTTGAGATGGCAGACCGCTTCGGGTGTCGATATGTGCAGGCCATCGGCGACGTGGTCGACGACGTCGCCGACGCCGGTCGACGCTTTGGTGAGCTCTGTGACCGTGCCGCCGATCACGGTCTGGTCGTGGGACTTGAGTTCTTGCCATTCACCAACATCGTCGATGCCGACGCAGGCCGCGCGATCATTGAGGCGGCTGGCCGCGACAACGGTGGACTCTGCGTCGACATCTGGCATCACACACGCGGCAGCAACAATCTTGATCAGATTCGTCGCCTCGGTGGCGAACAGGTTGTCGGCATCCAGATGAACGATGGCCCGCTCACGCCGACCATGCCCGAGGACTATGTGCAGGACTGTCTCCGCTACCGGGTACCACCGGGCGACGGCGAGATGAACGCCCTCAAATTCGTCACCGAGCTTCTGCGCATCGGTGCCGATGTCCCGTGGCAACTCGAGGTGTGTTCAGAGACCACATGGGACCGCCCGGGTATCGAGCACGTCACTGCCAGCATCGACGGGATGCGCCGAGTGCTCGCCGACGCGCGCGCTTCCCTCGACGGCTGAACGCGCTACGCGCGGTACCTCACATATGTCGCGGGCGTTCGCGTTCTGGATACCCACCCGGCGGCAGCGCCGACATCGGGCCCTGAAGAATTAGGCCTCCGTCGACGAAGAGCACCTCACCACTGATGAACCGTGCCGCGGGTGACACCAAGAAGGTGACGGCATGGGCGATATCGGCGGCTTCGCCGACGTGCGGAAGGGGCTGTTCGACATACCCGGCGCCCACTCCCTCGTCGTAGGTGGCGTCCCACCCCTCGGTGTGGAACTGACCCGGCGCCACACAGTTCAGACGCACCGACGGCCCCCACTCATAGGCAAGGGTGCGGGTGAGTTCCAGCACGCCTGCACGCGCGGCCGCCGAATGCGCGATACCGGGCACCCCACGCCCGACGGTGGCGATGATCTGGCAGATCGTCCCACCAGACCCGTCAAGCATGCGCGAACCGAAAGCCTGGGTCATGTTCCAGGTGCCATTCAGATTCAGGTCGATCACCGACCGCCACCCGTTCGGGCTGAAGTCACGCGCTTTCTGTGGGAACTGACCACCGGCGTTGTTCACCAAGATGTCCACATCACCATGACGATCAGCGAGGGCATTCACCGTGTCGAGGTCGCGGATATCCACGAGGTCGACACCCACTGTGCGACCCGTTGCCTCTTCGATACCCGCCACCGCGTCGCGCAATCGCTCCTCACGCCGCGCAGCGATCGTCACGTCGGCTCCCGCGGCCGCAAGGCCGGTGGCAATCGCCCGACCGAGACCACTGCCACCACCGGTGACAAGTGCGGTTCGTCCGCGGAGCAGGTCGGGATGAAAGATGGTCGGCGTATCCACGATGGGCGATACTGCCACCTCGCACAACATAAGGGAGACCCGGAATGATCGACTACCAGCGCATGTATCACCAAGGCGTGCGAGTGCACGACATCGACGCAGCGATGGCTGAGCTGAGTGACCGCCTTGGGGTGACATGGGCCACCGTGCAGCACAACCCTGCCCAGTCGATCTGGACTCCCGATGCCGGGCTCCGCCAGGTGCCGTTGACCTACGTGTACTCCTGTGAAGGGCCACAACACATCGAGTTGCTCCAAGGTCCGCCCAACACACCGTGGGAGGCCGGCAATAACCCCGGTGCACACCACGTTGGGGTCTGGAGCGATGACGTCGCTGGCGACACCCAGGCCTGTCTCGATGCCGGGTGGACACTCGCCGCTGCAGGCGCATCTCCCGAGGATGGCTACGGCGCATATACCTACGTCGTGCCACCCAATGGCTTCATCGTCGAACTCGTGACCTCGCTCGCGCTGCCTCGATTCGAGGCGTGGTGGGCCGGCGGCACGATGGGCAACGAACGCGACTAGTTATCGCGCGCGTCTTAGCGGGCGTTAAACCTGATCGGTAACTCCTTCATCGGGCGAAGGAAGAAACTGAAGTCATGCACCTGATCGTCAAGTGGGCGGGCCAACTCGATGCCATCGAGCCGTTCGAGGATCGCCGAGAATGCAATCCGTAGTTCGGTCCGCGCCAGCCACGCGCCGATGCAGAAGTGGTTGCCGAAGCCGAATGCCATGTGTTCGTTGGCGTTGGGACGCTCGATGTCGAAGACATCGGGGTTCTCGAATCGCGAGGGGTCACGGTTGGCGGCGGCATAGCGCACCATCACCGAGGCACCCTCTTCGATGTCGACATCGCCGAGGCTCACCGGACACGTCGAGGTGCGCCACAGGCCGGCGACCGGGCCGTCGAACCGCAGACTCTCGTCGATGAAGTTGTCCAATAGCTCCGGCCTGGCGCGCAACGTCGCCATCTGATCGGGGTGCTGAAGCAATAGGTACAGCCCCTTGGTGAGCGCCGAGGTCGTCGTCTCGAAACCGCCGGTCACCAATTGGTGCATCAGATCCTGCAGCTCTTCGATGGTGAAGGGTTCGTCCTTGTTGGCATCGCCCGCCACCTCATCATCGTCGGCCATCCGGTGGGCGTGGACGAGCAACGAAATGAGATCATCGCGTGGCTCATCGCGCCGAGCCTCGAACTCAGCCGCCAGATGATGCTGAGCATCGAGTTCGATCTCGGCCTGTTCAACCGCTTCATCAACGGTCATCGAGCGCTGGGCTCCAGCCAGCATCGCGTCGGCCCACCGCTTGAAACGCGGGTACTGAGCAGCGTCGAGTCCGAGTTGTTCACAGATCACGATGCCCGGCAGCGGTAGCGCAAAATCATTGAGGAACTCGCACTCACCAGACGCAGCAAAGGCGTCGATGAGTTCATGGGCAATCTCGGTGATGCGCGGCGCGAGGGCGTCGATGTTGCGTCGAGCGAACACCCTGCCGAGCAACCGGCGGTAGTGCGTGTGCACTGGCGGGTCGGTGCGCTGCAGGGTCTGGGCCCGCACCCAGCCACGATCGGCCATCACCTGTGCCGCGGCACGAGCCGATTCCGACAGTTGTGCGGTTCGACCCGACGGACTTGACGAGAACACTTTCGGGTCGGACAACACCCGCCGGGCATCGTCGTACCGCGTCACCATGTACATGCCATTCTCGGGCAGGCGGTGCACCGGGCACTGCTCTCGCATCATCTCGTACGCGGCGAACGGATCGTCCTGCACCGCTGGATCGAAGAAACTGGGGATATCCGGCGACGATGACGCTCCCCCATGCATCATCTCGTCGGATGTGGTCACGACACGAACTCCTGAGCCCCGTGCTGGAAGATGGCATCCTGCACACGCTCAATCACCGCGGTCCACAGCGCCATTGCCCGTTCGCTCGATGAGTCGAGGGTGCCAACGGCGAACACCGGGATGACCCATCCGTAGATCACGCCGAGTCGGTAGTCCTGGAAGAACTGGTCGAAGTCGTAGCCGGTCACGCCGTTGGCCAACAGCGTGTCGTGATAGGCGTGCAGCAGGTCGTTCTCATGTTCGCGCCGCACGGCGTTGTCCATGTTCTGGCCCATCAGGTAGCCCACATCGGCTGCGCCACCGCCGACCGAGATCGACTGCCAGTCGATGACAACAACCTCGCAGCCGCCGCCCGAGCGATCGAAGAACAGGTTGTCGGCGCGATAGTCAAAGTGCACCAGGGTGTGCGGCATGGCCTCCAGACGGTCGAGCAACAACGGGTGATTCCGTCCGTATGCCTCTGAAATCGGGGCCATCTCCGGACTGAGCGCATGCGCGAAGACCTCGTTGAATCCGGGGAGCGAAGCCTCATAGATCGCCTGGCCCGCACGGTTGAGCGGCCCGTTGATGATCGGCACGAACGGCGCCGACTCGAGACCACGGCCATTCCAGAATGCGGCGTGATGCCGGGCGAGCCCGCGCAGCGCGGCCTCGGTCTGCTCGGGGCTGAGCCCGGCGAGCTGATCGCCCATCTCTAAACCAGCGAGGTCTTCCATCACCAGCATGTACGACTCGGCGTCGTTGGGGTCGTCAGAGGTCTCGCACACCACGTGATAGGGCACTGGGGTGCGCACCGGAGTTGCATGGGCCAACTCGGCGTAGAAGCGGTGCTCGCGCTCGTACACCCTCGTGGGCCGCATGATCGCCATGACCTCGGGCGATGCGGTGGGGAACTTCACGATCATCGATGTTGGGGCGTTACCCGCATCGCCGTCGTAGGTCACCGAGATTTTGCCAACCTCGCCCATGAACCCAATGCCGGCGGCGGTTGGATCGGTGCTGATCGACGCCACGCTCGCCGACCCCGACAAGACACCCGATGAGCGAAGCGCGTCGGTGAGCCACTCGGCGGTAACGGCGGATGTGGTGGTGGGTACCTGCTGTGCCATAGCGAGATGGTACGCAACGCCAGCACCACGACCGCGACCGGACACCCCCCGACGCATCGACTCCGGCCAGCTGCATATCGATCGGTATGCTCGGCCTCGACAGGGGCACCCACACGCACCCTGCACCACGACCGTGACTCTGGGGGTTCCCATGTTTGATTTCTCCGGCAAGACCGTTCTCATCACCGGCGCCAGCTACGGCCTCGGCGAGCAGTTCGCCCACGCATTCGCCGATGCGGGCGCCGATCTCGTGCTGACCGCCCGCTCCGCTGACATGCTGGAAGCTGTTGCCGAGGTATGCCGCGGCAAAGGGGCCAAAGTCACCGTCGCCACCGGCGATGTCAGCGTCGAGAGTGACGTCACACGCGTCGTCGAGGCTGGAATGGCAGATCACGGCAAAATCGACGTGCTGGTGAACAACGCCGGCATCGCCGATGTCCGCGGCGTGTCAGCGGAGAGTTTCGATGCCGACATGTTCAACAACATCGTCAACGTCGACTTGGTCGGCGCGTTCTACTTCGCGCGTGAATGCGGACGCCGAATGCTCGAGGCCGGCTCGGGCTCCATTGTCAACATTGCGTCGATCATGGGCAGCGGCGCCAACGAACTCAACGTCATCGCGTACACAGCAGCCAAGGGCGGTCTGGTGAATATGACCCACCAACTCGGGTGCGAATGGGCAGACCGTGGCGTGAGAGTGAACTCGGTATCACCGGGTTTCATCGTGACCGAGATGACGCGCGTTGCGCTCGAGGCCATGGGCATGGACAAGTGGATCGCCAGCCGCACACCGATGCGACGTGTCGGCGAGGCCCAAGAAGTCACCAATGCCGTCATGTTCCTCGCGTCGGATCTCTCGTCGTACATCACCGGCGTCGACCTCCACGTCGACGGTGGCACCAACGCTGGTAACGGCTGGTTCCAGATTCCGCCCATTCACTACGAATGGAACAAGGACACCGCGCCGATGGTGCCGAGCTCCTACGAACCGGTCATGCCGCGGCCCGACTGGTACCAAGCCATGGAGGCCGGAATTCCCGGCGTGCACTACCCGCTGCCTGAGGGTCTCGACGGCTGAGATGCCTGCCCGGGTCGCGATCGTCACCGGTGCTGCCCAGGGAATCGGCGCCGCCGTCGCGCAGCGCCTCGCCACTGACGGCTATGCGGTAGTGGTCACCGATCGCCGCGAGGAGATCACACATGTGGCTGCCACGACCGGATCGATTGCCCACGTCGGTGATGTGGGCGATGTCGATCATGTGCGCCACGTTGTTGATACGACAGTGGCCGACCTCGGCCCCATCGCCGTATTGGTGAACAACGCTGGGGAGATCTGGCCAACAACAGCCACCGACAGCGTCGACGGCATCGAGGGCGAATTCGACCGTATGTTCGCGTCGAATATTCGTGGAGCATTCCTCTTCGGACGCCACGTCGTGCCGTCAATGATCCAACGAGGCGGAGGCGACATCGTCAACATCTCTACCGATCACGTGCTCCCCGGGCCCGGTTGTGATCGCCACCACGGTCACGGCTCGATGGACCTCTACAACGCATCGAAATGGGCCCTGAACGGACTCACCTTCGACTGGGCGCGAAGCCTCGCGCGTCACCACATCCGGGTCAACAACGTCTGCATGGGTGCGACCGACACCGAGATGCTGCGTAACTGGATGGGACCAAATGTTGACCCCGCGATGGTGGCCAACTGGATGCACCCCGATGACGTGGCTGCGGTTATTTCAGAGTTGATTGCCGAAGGTCCCAACGGCCGAACAGCGGACTCGGTGGGCTTGTACGCCGGCCAACCCTGTGTCTTGCCCCCACCCTTGTGAGAGCACGCTAAGTCATCACCGCATCGTCGTTGGCAGGTGCCAACAGGTGTGCATTTCCCCCAGGCGACGGCACGACAACTCGGGCATGGCTCCGTCGGCCAACGAGATACGGGCTGTTGCTTCGAGAACCGCCCGCGACACGGCAACGGCAATATCTCTGGTCAGTGCATAGCGCGACCGCGGCCGTTCACGGGGTTCAGCGGGCCACCGAGATGGCAACCCGGTGCCAATCGATATTCCAGACGGCAGCCCATCGGCTCGGTACTGACCGCGTGGCTCACGCTGACAGAGGTCTGCTCGGCGCACATCGAATTGATCCGGATGACTGAACACCCGAGGATCACGATTCGCCGCGGCCGCCGAGCACCACACCAGAGCTCCTTCGGGGAGCAACCGACCGAATCGCTCCACTTCATGTCGCGCCCATCGAGCAGCGCCGAGAACCGGTGGTGAATGTCGCAGGGTTTCGAGCCAGGCAAATTTCACGAGGCGCGGATCATGGACGAGCACGTCCAACTGTTCGTCATCGGTCAGCACGGCGCACCACATATTTGCCAACCCGCCATGCAGAGTTTCGATATCGGCTTCGAGAAGAGTCGTTGCGATATCACGACCGGTCACCCGCCCGTCCGGGAGTGAAAGCCGTGACGCGACACTCACCAGGTCGTCGCCGTCACCATCTGCACGTGCTGCCAACAACTGATCGAACAACACCGTTAATTCTTCGAGGGCACGGCGCCCGAGGACGCTGGCCTGAGGATCCCACCCCGCACCTTGTTGCATACGCCAGGTGGCACTCCACACATCCACGGCGACGTGATGCTCAATGCCCAGTACCTCCGCTACAACCTCAACCACGGTGCCGGCCGCCAACGAGACCGCAAGATCACCATCGACTCGAACGGCATCGATGACTGCGCTACATATTCGGTCAAGACCGGCATCGATCCGGTTCTGCACGGCGAACCCAATCTCAAGTTCGCCCCATAGCGAGCGGCCAACACAGTTCCGGGGATAGCTCGACCGACGTGAGCGTGCAGCGAAGTTCGCGGTGTCGGCCAGCACCGACGTCACGTCGTCGTAGCGCGTGATCCAGAACCTGTTGGTCACCCAGTCGCGGTAACAGGGATAGTTCTCGCGAAGAATCGTCAGCGACGGGTACGGGTCGCAGCGGAACTCGTCGCTGATCAATTGGCGAGGGCGAATCAGGTTTGTGGTGTCACCGACCCGTTCACGTTGATACACCTCGTATGAGCGATAGTGCGTGTTCTCGGCAACGGTGTCGGCGACGTCATCGGAGCCGCTCACAAGTCGAACTCCAACCACAGTTCCCGGATCGAACCCAGACCGATGGGTGCCAACGACACGCCGTCGAGGTCGGTCGGCATCCGGTCGCGAGCAATACGAACTCCACTCACGCGTTCGGCAAGGATCTGCGAGCCGATCACCGCCTCTTGATGGGAAATCCACGCTCCGGGACACAGATGAGGGCCCACACCGAATGCCATGTGGCTGAACTGTCCATCACGGTCATGGCCCGAACGGAGTATGCGGCCGGTGTAGAGGTCCGAGCGCGCAATATCGAAGCGTTCGGGGTCGGCGAACACCCGTTCATCGTGGTTGGCCGACACATCAACCATATGCATCAACGATCCGGCGGGGACTCTGACGCCATGAAGATCAAGATCAAAGGTGTTATGCCGAGGCTGGCCGCCGATCGAGGTTGAATGCCGGAGCATTTCGTGGAACGCCGCGTTCCAGAGTTGAGGGTCTTCGCGAACAGCCTCCCACTGCTCGGGATGCTGCAGCAGCAAGAACCACATATTCAAAATGGCTCCCCGCGTTGTCTCACCACCACCTCCCACGATCAGGGCAATGAACGACGTGATCTCCTCGGTCGACATGACGTCACCATCGATCTCGGAGTGGCAGAGTTCCGAGATGATGTCGAGGCAAATCTCATGGCCCTCGTCATCGAGAAGGTGAGTCGGCTCGCGACGTCGTTCTTCCACCAGAGTGCCCACGTAATCCTCGAGGGCCTGCCGTGCCAGCAGCCCGTCATGGTGGGTATCGCTGCCGCCAAGCCCAGACATCATCGCGTCGTACCACCAAGTGAATTGCTCACGAGCGTCTTGGGGAATGCCCAACACTTGGGCCACCACGCTGATGGGAAACTCGTTGGCGAATGCACGTCCGAGTTCGATCATCATCACCGATCGCTCTCGGTCGATCACCACACCTTTCGGGTTCGCTGGGTCGAACCATTGATCGATGAGTTCGGTCGCCAGCCCGCGAATGGCGTGCAAGCGTTTCGTGAGCGCCGCTCCGACGAGGTGTCGCCCATAGATATTGCGACGACGTCGGTGCTCGATTCCGCTGAGTTCTAGCTGAGTGTTACCAAGGACGCCCGATGACGAACCCTTGGGAATCGTGTTGAAACCGACCTCGTCGAAGTAGCCGGCGGTGATGTCGGCATAACGGGTCACGAAGTAGGCATTGTGCAGGCGATCGTGGAACACCGGATAGTGATCGCGCATCAACCGGTAGTACGGGTACGGATTCCGCGAGAATTCGCGGCTGTCAAGGATGCGTGGATCGATGAGCGGCACACCATCGTCGTCGTGACCCATGTCGTGCGCTTCCCCAACCACAAGGGGATCGAACGTGGGACGCTCAAGGAATCCGTTCACGAAGAGATCCTCGAAAGCTGCCCGCAAATCGGCGCCACTCATCTTGTTGCCACCCGGAAGCCGATCCGCAGTTCCTTCAATGCGCGAAGGAAGTAGTTCGGTGCGATGCCGAGGTCTGTGTCGTCGCAGAACCACATCTCATCGATGCGCTCCACGAGCATGGAGAACCCCTGTACCAGCTCACGTCGGGCCAGCGGAGCCCCCATGCAGTAATGGGTCCCGAACCCGAACGTGACATGTCGACGGCCATCATCACGATCGAGGTCGAACCGCTCTGCATCGGCGAAAACTTGATCGTCGCGATTCGCGGCTGCATAGCCGATCAGCAACATCGATCCCTTTGGGATACTGACACCGTGCATCTCGACATCGACAGCAGCCGTGCGCATCAAACGTTGAACGGGGGCCTCGAGCCGCAGCACCTCCTCCACCAGACGCGGCAAGTAGTGCTCGGGGTCGCTCTTCAGTCGGTCCCACTGGTCAGGATTCTCGATCAGTAGTCGTACACCACCAGACAGTGCATTGGTGGTGGTCTCTGATCCACCCACAAAGGTGTCGGCCATCATCTCGGCGTGGAGTTCATTGTCGGTGAGGCAACGACCCCATTCGGGAATCTCAGTGTTCACGAGATCGGACAACAACGTGTCGTTTGGCTCGCGACGCAACCGCTCAAAAATCGGCTGGAAGTAATGCTGCGCCTCAATCTCCATCTCGGTTGACCAGATGACTTCCTCTTTGGTCTGCATCAACCCCAGTCGCTGCACCCATGCATCGGTCCACGCTTTGATGCGCCAAATGTCGTCAGGATCGGCTCCCATCTGAATGCCGATGACGAGCAGCGGCAGGGGGACGGCAAACTCACTGACCCAGTCACAGGTGCCCCGATCGATGAATGCGTCGAACAGGTCTGCTGTGAGCTGTGCGATCTGCGGCTCCAGCTGTTTGATCCGGCTTGGCCGAAAGGCGTGATCGAAAAGGGCACGCATCTGCCGGTGCTCAGGATCGTCACGGGCGGCCAGCGTCGGTCCGGGCACCCACCCCTTTTCCTCATAGAGCGCCAACACATCGCCTCGCGTGCGCGAGCGGGCACTCGACCGCAGTGAGTTATTGAAACGTTCGGTATCGCTGAGCACTGATTTGACGTCCTCATGACGGGTGATGACGAAGCCTCCCACCTTGGGGTCAAACCACACAGGTGCCTCGGTACGCAGCGTTTGATACGCGTGGTATGGACAGTCGTTGATCGCTGGATCGAAGAAATCAACCTCGTCAAGGGACGGGGCCGGTGGTTGCGCTCCACCATCGCGCATGGGGTTGTTCACATCCTCAGACATTTACGCCTCCTCGTTATTTCCAACGGTTCTGTCACCGCTCATGTCCGGCCACGGCCACTCGGAATGTCGCGAGTAGTGTCCATCCACATGAGCCGAGATCCGATCGAACATCTCCAGCACCTCTACGCCGATGCGGTCATCCGCTACGACGCCGAGCAGTGGGGTGCCACCTGGGCTCCCGACGCCACGTGGGAGCTCGGCGCCGGACGCACCGTCGAAGGCCGCGAGGCCATCTTGAGCCTGTGGCATTCCGCCATGGGGAACTTCCACGCCGTCTGTCAAAACGTGTTGAACGGCACCTACGAACTCGATGAGGAAGCCGGCACGGGCACCGGTCGTTGGTACATCATCGAGCACTACCACCGGCGCGGTGACGACGGGGGCACCAAGGGTCGCCTCCTCGCCTACTACCAAGACACCTACACCCGTGTCGACGGCCGTTGGGTGTTCGCCAGTCGCGAGTTGGTTCCGCAGTACAACGGACCCGCCGACATGTCTGGCGATTTCTTGAACTTCCGCTGACACCCTGGCCGGGCTCGGCCGCAGATCAGCGCGGGTTCTCTGGCTCACGGCTCCACAGCACGTCGAAATCCACGGCGATGTCGAGCACCTGATAGGCGCGACCCATCCCCACACAGAACCCAGCAATGGCCGTGAGTTCAAGGAGTTCGACGTCGCTGAAGTGCTCACCGCATCGCGTCCAGAATTCGTCATCGATCGCGGTGTGATCGATGGCGAAACGTTCACCGAACTCGATGGCGAGCTTCTCGCGCATCGTGAAGCGCTCGTCATCGTGGTACCGCGATACCGACGCGTAGAGATCATCATCCATGCCCTGCTGCATCGCCGATGCAGCCCGAGTGTTCAGTCAAACGTGGCACTGGTTGAGCTGTGCGATGCGCATCCGCATCGCCTCTCGCTCGCGGATCGGAATTGAGCAGCGCTCGTACATAGCGGTGCCCATCGCGTGCAGACCCTCGCCCACGTGTGGAGCCAGTTTCCAGATGCGCTTGGCCTCCTGGCCGTCGCCATCGGGTACATCGATACGTGCCATCGGTCCCCCTCAGTTCCGAATCGCAACCCAACATACCAGTCGGCTAGTTTCCGATCGTCACCGGTCGTCCCCGCCCGGAGGCGACCGCACGATCACTGAGGAGACCCTGTGAACGCGAATGCCTTGAACGTAGATCTCAACACCCTGCGCGACCTGCATCTTCGAATGCTGCGTATCCGGTTGTTCGAGGAGGCCGCCGGCAAGATTTTCGAACAGGGCAAGATGCCCGGCTTCATCCACCTCTATGTCGGCCAGGAGGCAGTGGCGGCTGGCGTGTGTGCCGCACTCCGCATCGACGATCAGGTGGGTTCCACCCACCGCGGTCATGGCCACCTCGTCGCCAAGGGCGGCGACCTGTCGTTGATGATGGCCGAACTAATGGGCAAGGCCACCGGCTACTGCAAAGGGCGCGGCGGGTCGATGCACATCAGCGATCTCGACCTCGGCATGCTCGGTGCGAACGGCATCGTTGGTGCTGGCGCCCCGATTGCCGTTGGAGCTGGTTTTGCGAACAAGTACCGCGGCAACGACACCGTGTCGGTGGCATTCTTCGGTGACGGTTCAACGAACATCGGCGCTTTCCACGAGGCCGCCAACATGGCGGCGGCATTGAAGCTGCCCGTGGTCTTCGCCTGTGAGAACAACGAGTACGGCGAGTACACCCGCCGCGACGCCACCATGGCGATCACCGATGTGGTGGAGCGCGCCGCCGCCTACGGGATGCCGGGCGTGATCGTCGACGGAATGGATGCCGTCGCGGTCTACGAAGCAGCCACCGAAGCCGTCGCCCGGGCGCGTGCCGGTGACGGCCCCTCATTCATCGAGGCCAAGACCTACCGCTACTACAACCACCACGGCGTGCAGGTGCTCGGCATGAAGTACCGCAGCGACGACGAACTCGAAGAGGCCAAGGGACGCGATCCGATCCCATTGCTCGAGAAGCGCATGGCCGATGCCGGCCTGATGTCACCCGAGGAAGCCCAAGCCGTACACGACCAGGTGGCTGCCGACGTGGCTGCTGCGGTCGAGTTCGCTGAATCGAGCCCGTTCCCCGAGCCCGACACCCTGTTCGACGACGTCTACACCGTTTCTTGAGGAGCATCAAATGAGCGCAACAGACACCCAGACCCGTGAACTGACCTGCGGTGGTGCCTTCAACGAGGCACTTCACCAGTTGATGGCCGAAGATCCCGACATTTTCGTGGCTGGTGAGGACGTCGGTGGCGTCGGCGGCGTGTTCGGCGGGTTCGCCGGGCTGCAAGACGCTCACGGCGCCATGCGTGCCGTGGACACACCCATTTCCGAGCAGGCCATCATCGGCCTCGGCATCGGTGCGGCCGTGACCGGCCTGCGCCCCGTCGTCGACTTGATGTTCATGGACTTCGCACTCGTGTCCATGGACCAGATCGCGAACCAGGCTGCCAAGTTGAAGTACATGTTCGGCGGCAAGGCCAAACTGCCGATGACGATCACCACGGCGGGTGGCGCTGGCTTGTCGGCCGCCGCACAGCACAGCCAAAGCCTCGAGGCGATGCTGTGTCATGTACCCGGCTTGAAGGTCGTCATGCCATCCACCCCGCACGACATCAAGGGCCTGCTCGTCGCCTCTGTCCGTGATGACAACCCCACGATCTTCGTGCAGAACAAGCGCTTGTTCGGCATGTCGGGGCCGGTTCCAGAAGAGCTCTATGAGATCCCTCTGGGCCAGGCAAACATCGTGCGCGAAGGCGCCGACGTCACCGTTGTCGCGTACAGCCGGATGCTGCACGAGTCGATGGCGGCCGCTGAGCGCCTCGCCGACGAGGGCATCGACTGCGAGGTCATTGACCTGCGCACCGTGTTACCGCTCGATACCGAGACCGTCGCCACCTCGGCTCGCAAGACCAACCGCGTGGTCATCGTGCACGAGGCCGTGCGTTTCGCCGGGCTCGGCGCGGAGATTGCTGCCGAAATCCAAGAGTCGTGCTTCGATTACCTCGATGCTCCGGTCGGGCGCGTCGGCGCACCGTTCACCCCGGTGCCCTTCAGCCCCAGCCTCGAGGCCGAGTATGTGCCCAGCCCCAAGCGCATCGCCGAGGGCATCCGCGCAACGGTCGGGCGTCCTGTTCCCGGAGCGTGAGCAACCCGCCGTGTACCTCCGCCGTCGGCATTGTCATCAACCCGCTCGCGGGCACCGATATCAGGCGTCTCGTGTCGTCGGCATCGCCGACCACCGAGATGGCCAAGATCGGTGCAATCCGTCGTGCGGTCATCGGTGCGATATCGGGCGGCGCACGGCAGATCTTGCTGACCGGCGATCGCCGCTCGCTGGCCGAACGGGCGCTCGAACGCATCGAACGGGATCTCGAACCGGGGCTCATCGACGAGGTCGACACCTCCATCGTGGAGGCGCCGCCATATGACCACCGTGACAACACCGTCGATGCCGCGCGTCGACTGCGCGACCTGGGTGCAGGTGCGCTCGTCGTATTCGGTGGCGACGGCACCCATCGCGATGTGGTCTCAGGATGGCGCGAGGCGCCCATGGTCGCTGTCTCCACTGGAACAAACAATGTGTTCCCCCGCGCCATCGAGACGACCCTCGCGGGCCATGCCGCCGCGGCGGTTGCAACCGGCCGCGTGCCGCTCTCTGATGCATCGTGGAGGGCGAAGGTGATCGACGTGGAGATTCAGCGCGCCGACGGTCGCACCGAGTCCGACCTCGGCCTGGTCGATGTCGCTCTCGTGGCTAGTGCGTTCACGGGCAGCCGTGCCGTCTGGCACGGCGACTCGCTGCGCCATCTCATCGCCGCCATCGCTGAACCGGCCTCCGTTGGTCTGTCGGCCATCGCGGCTGCTGCCGCACCCTGTGGTCGCCGCGAGCCCGGCGGCGTGCACGTCGAGTTCGACCCAAATTCGCCGACCACCCGGCTCACGGCGCCGATCGCCCCCGGGCGGTATGCCACCCTCGGGGTGGCCAGCCACCAGCGCATCGCCCCCGGCGAAACAGTGACCGTCGGTGGTCCTGGCGCGCTGAGTTTCGACGGCGAGCGCGATGCTGTGATCGGGCCCGATGACCGCGCCACACTGCGGGTGGCCAACGACGGACCCCACATCATCGACGTTGAGGTCACGATGGCTGCCGCATTGCACTCTCAACTCCCCGACGACCACACGACACCGGAGCAGAACTGATGGCTACCCCGTTCAACATGCCCAAGCTCGGCCTCACCATGGAGGCCGGCAAGATCCTCGAATGGCTGGTCGACGACGGGGCCACCGTCGCCGAAGGCGACGCAGTGCTGGTCATCGAAACCGACAAGGTCGAATCTGAAGTCGAGTCAAGTGGGAGCGGTGTGCTGCACCGCATTGGCGAAGTTGGCCAGAGCTACGACTGCGGCGTGCAGATCGGCTGGTTCCTCGAACCCGGTGAGGAGGTGCCCGTGGCTACCGCCCCGAGCGCACCTGCGGCGGCGCCTGCTGCGACCGCGGCCGCCGCGCCGACCCCTCTGCCAACTGCAACGCGCACGAGCACCGGCCGCATCATGGCATCACCGAACGCCAAGCGGATCGCTGCCGAACTGGGCGTTGACATCGCCACAGTGGCGGGCACCGGACCCGGCGGGCGCATCGTGTCTGAAGACGTGGAAGCCGCAGCCGCTGACCCGGCGCGCCGCGTTGCTTCTGCCCCCGCGGCTGTCGCGCCGGTGGCGCGTCCTGCAGGAACCGGCCGAACGCTCGCCAGTTTTGCCGCCCGTCATCTTGCCGATGAACTCGGTATCGACCTCGACACCGTTGGCTCGCTCACCGGTGATGTCCGCTTGGGACGCGAGGACGTGGTGGCGCACGCCCGCGCTCTCATCGCGCAGGCTCTCGGCGCCACGCCGGGTACGCCGCTGACGGCACCTGCGGCTGCGCCGGCGCCTGCACCGGCCTTCGCTCCGCTCAGCCAGACCCCCACGTCGATCATTCCGATGTCGGGTATGCGCGGCACCATCGCCAGTCGCATGTACGACTCGTTGCAGCAGATGGCGCAACTCACGCTGAATATGGATGTCGACATGAGCGCCGTGTTCGCCGACCGTGAGCGCCGCAAGGCCAATGGCGCAGCCCCCGGCTTCACCGACTACGTCATCGCGGCCGCCGCGAAGGCCCTCGTCGATCATCCCTTCGCCAACAGCCAGATCACCGGCGACGGCGTCGCGCTTCTGCCGCAGGTCAACGTGGGCATGGCCGTTGCTCTCGATGACGGCCTCGTCGTACCGGTGATTCGTGACACCGCGAACCTCTCCCTCGATGACCTGTCAGCCGAGACCACGCGATTGGCCGAGGCTGCGCGAGCAGGAAAGCTCAAGCTCGACGATCTCGAAGGCGGCACCTTCTCGGTGACCGCGCTCGGGATGTACGGGGTGGACGGGTTCACGCCCGTCATCAACGCCCCCAACACCGCGATCCTCGGGGTCGGTCGCCTGCGCGACGAGACCGTGTGGATCGACGACACCCCCCGCCGAACCACGGTGCTGACCCTCAGCCTCACCTGGGATCACCGCGCCTTCGATGGCGCGCCCGCAGCTGAGTTCACCCGCAGCATCCGCCAACACCTCGAGGCCGTCGGCCAAGGGTGACACGCCACGAACGAGGACATCGACAATGACTGAGACCCTGACCGGAACCGACCGCTCTGCCGGCATCAGCTACGAGGAACTCCTCGATGCCGATAGCCGCACCGACCGTGTCCCCGCTCACTTGCGCGCGGCATCACCGATGCCAGCCGGTGATATGCGGGTTCCCGCTGCGGTGTACCACTCGCGCGCTTTCCACGACCTCGAAGTGGAGTTGTTGTGGAAGAAGGTGTGGCAGTTGGCCTGCCACGAGGACGAACTTCGTGGCGTTGGCGACTATGTCGTGTACGACATCGCCGATCTGTCGTACCTCATTGTGCGCACCGGCGAGGGCGCCGATGACATCTCTGCCTACCGCAATGCCTGCCTCCATCGCGGCCGCAAGCTGCGCGAGTGCGACGGTCATGGCGCCAAGGTGCTGCGGTGCGCATTCCATGGCTGGTCGTGGCGCCTCGACGGATCGCTGAATGAAATCCCCTGCCAATGGGACTTCCCCAGCGTGGAGGCCGACGACTACGGCCTTCCACGGGCGCAGGTCGGTCGCTATGGCGGCTTTGTATTCATTAATCCTGATCCCGAGGCGGCACCGCTGGCGGATTTCCTCGGGTCGTTTCCCGACACGCAGACCACCTTGCCGATGGAGAACCGCTATGTCGCGGTGCACGTCGCCAAGGTGATGCCAGTGAACTGGAAGGCATGCCAGGAAGCCTTCATGGAGGCCTACCACGTGGTGGCCACCCACCCGACCCTGATGGAGACGATGGGCGATGCCAACTCGCGGTACGACGTCTTCGAGAACTTCAGCCGGGCGATCTCACCCAACTCGACCCGCAGCCCACATCTGGCGAACAAGCCCGCCTACGAACCGTGGCCTGACGGGAAACAGTTCTGCCGGTACCGCCATCCCATGTCGGGGTTCATCTACGAGCGCGCCGACGATGACGTGGTGCACGTGATCGACAACGACGGCAACGTGTCCGTGTTCAACTCAGACGGGGTGTGGGTGTCTGGCCCGATCACCCAAGCGGATCCACACCTGTGCCTGTGGATCGGCGGCCCACAGGTGCCCGGTTTTGAGACTGTGCCGGTCAGCATCAACCAGCCCGATGACGGCACTCCGTGGCGCGAGTACTCCGCTGACATGCGACGCCAGGAACTGCGCCGCACTCTCAGCGCACATCACGGGGTGGACCCCGATGACATCTGCGATGCCGAACTTGTCGATGCCATCTACTACTCGGTGTTCCCAAACTGGAGCCCGTGGGGATGCTTCAACGCGATCAACTATCGCTTCCGACCGAACGGCAACGATCCGGACAGCTGCATCTTTGAGGTCATGTTGATGGCACCGTCACCCGAGGCGGATCGTCGACCCGACCCGGCCAAGGTGGTGCACCTGGGAGTGGATGACGACTGGACCGAGGCGCTCGTCCTCGGGCCCCTCGCCAAGATCTTCCAGCAGGACTCCTTGAACCTCCCATGGGTGCAGCGCGGCGTGCGCAATATCGAGTCGGGACAGGTGGTGTTCGCCAACTACGCCGAGTCGAAGATTCGCGATTTCCATGTGCGCCTTCAAGCACAGCTGGGCATCGACTATGCCGAGATGATGGCCGGTGTGCCGGTGGAGATCCGTCTCTGATGCCGGCCTTTGCCACTGCGGCCGCAGCGAGCGACCCCACCGCATTCGCCCTGGTTGACGACCGGGGTGAGTTCACTTGGGCGGAGGTTGGCGACGCGCTGAACCGCTGCGCAAACAATCTGCTCGCCATTGATCTGGGCGAGGCCCGTCGGGTTGCCATCTTCGCCGAGAATGCCGCCGAGGTTGCCCTTGCTCACCTCGGTGCACTCATCGCCGGAGCGTCATCGGTTCCGGTGAACTTCCACCTGACCACCGATGAGGCCGAGTACATCCTCACCGATTCAGCAACGCGGGTGCTCTTCGTCGGCCCCGAGACAGCCGAGCGTGGCATCGCGGCAGCTCGTGCGGCCGGAGTGCCCACTGTGGTGGCATGGCGTTGCGGCGATCTGTGCGACGGCACAACGGTGATTGATTGGGAGCAGTGGTTGGCTTCGGCCGACCCAGCTGACCCGCCCACCGACCTCGCTCCTCGTCCGAACCTGCTGTACACCTCGGGAACCACCGGCCGCCCGAAAGGCACCGAGTTGCCGCCCACGATGTTCGCCGGTGGCGGGAGTATCGACGAGCACCTCGAAGCACTCAAGCAGAACTCGTTCGTACCGTTTGGCACACACCTTGTCGTCGGTCCGATGTACCACACAGGGCCACTGTCGGGTATGCGTCTCTTAGCTGCCGGTGTGCCGTCGGTGATCCTCGGACGTTTCGATGCCGAGGCAACCTTGGCTGCGATCGATCGCTACCGGGCGGGATCCTCGGTGATGGTGCCCACCCACTTCGTACGCATGTTGGCACTGCCCGATGATGTCAAAACCCGCTACGACGTGTCATCGATGCAGATGCTCGCGCACACCGGGGCGAAGTGTCCGGTTGATGTCAAGCGATCGATGATCGAATGGTTCGGCCCAGTGTTCCGCGACTCCTACGGCGCGACTGAGGTCGGCACCGTCTGCACGATCAGTTCCGAGGAGTGGCTCGAGCATCCCGGATCGGTTGGGCGTTCTGTGCCGCCGTTCACGGCAGTAATCCTCGACGACGACCTGAACGAACTGCCCCCCAATACCGAGGGGCCGTTGTATTTCCGTGATGACACCGGCCGCGGCATCGTCTACCCCAACGACCCTGAGAAAACTGCCGCCGCGAATCCGGCACCCGGGCTGTTCACACTGGGTGAGATCGGCTACATCGACGACGACGGATACGTGTTCATCACCGATCGATTCAGTGACATGGTCGTGTCGGGCGGGGCGAACCTGTATCCCGCGGAGGCCGAACAGGTGCTGATCGATCACCCGCAGGTGGCGGACTGTGCCTGTATCGGCGTGCCGCACGACGAAATGGGTGAAGAGCTGCGTGCCCTGGTGATTCCAGTCGCCGGGTCGAACATTGATGTAGGTGAGCTGTCTGCGTGGATGCGTGAACGGCTCACCACCATGAAATGCCCTCGGTCGTATGTGCTGGTGGGGGATCTCCAGCGCAACACGATGGGCAAGATCAACAAGCGGCGCCTTCGTGATGCCTACCTCGCCGGTGAGTTGCCGGTGGTCGGCTGATTAGGGTGACGTACAAGAACACATAACGGCACGGGCGAGGAGGGCGCACATGACCGACACCACATCATCTGAGACACGCGTTCCGAATCCGCGTGGCATCAGCCGCGAAAAGGCTCCGGAGCCATCAATCTCGGATCGTCCCATTCGGGGTGAGCGCTACTGGAGCCAGGACTTCGCGCAACTCGAGTGGGAGCGGCTGTGGCCGCGCATGTGGCAGGTCGCCGGTCGTGTCGACCAGATTCCCAATGCCGGTGATTACGTCACCTACGACATCGGCCGCGACTCGATCATTGCGGTACGCGGCGATGACGCCCGCATTCGCGCGTTCTACAACGTCTGCCAGCACCGTGGAAACCAGTTGGTGACCTCCGAGGTGGGCTCGCTCTCCTCTGGCGAGTTCCAGTGCGCCTACCACGGGTGGCGTTTTGCCACCACCGGCGAGTGCACCTGGGTGCACGACGAGGACGACTTTCCCCAGGGCAGCCCCTGCGGTCGTCGCAATCTGGTCGAGATCCCCTGCGACACATGGGGTGGGTTCATTTGGTTCAACATGGACCAAACCTGCGACGACCTGCGTACGTGGCTAAGCCCGGTTGCCGACCACCTCGATGCGTACCGCATGGAAGATATGAAGCGCACGCACTGGGTGACGATCGAGGGCGATTGGAACTGGAAGTGCGTGCAGGACAACTTCAACGAGAGTTACCACCTGCCCTTCGTGCACCCCCAGACCTTGGCCTCGATGAACGAGCACCACACCGGTTGCCAGTTCGATCTGTACCCGTCGGGCCACGCGCGAATGCTCATGCCCGGTGGCGGTCCCGGCCCGCAGTACACCGGCCGGCCCGATCGCACCTTCCAAAGCCTGAAGCAGGACTTCGAATTCTGGGAGTTCGATCCCGAGCCGTATCGCGATGATCTCGCCGGGTTGCGTTTGGCGCTGCAACGCCGCAAGCGTGAACTGGGAGCGTCAAAGGGTTTCGACTTCTCCAATTACTCCGACGAACAGCTCACGGATCACTACCACTACACCGTCTTCCCGAGCATCAGTTTCTCGATGAAGCCCGATGGCTGCATCTGGTTGCGCGGTACCCCGCATCCGACCGATCCCACCAAGTGCCTGTTCGACATGTGGTACCTCACCCTGTTCCCCGAGGGGGCCACCGAGTACTACTCGAACTCGATGCGCGACTGGGTATCGATCGACCATCAGGTCGAGCACCAGGTCGGCCGCGTCGGCGAGGTGTCAGCCGGTCATGGCATCGACCAGGACATCGCCATCTGGAGCACCCAGCAGAGGGGCCTGATGTCGCGCGGTTACCGCGATGACTACATGCCGTATCAGGAACGGCGCATCCGGTACTTCCACGAGAACATCGACCGCTACCTCGACATGGACCCGATGTGAGCGACCTGCACGACCTCGGTGACCTGTCGGATCTCGACGAGGGCGAGATGCGCACCTTTCCCGATCTCGGGGAATTCGGCATCGTGGTCTGTCGGGTCGAGGGTGAACTGCGAGCCGTGATCGACAACTGTTCGCATGCCGACCGCCGCCTGAGCGAGGGCCGCCTGCGCGGGCCGATGCTGATCTGTCCGCTGCACGGCGCGCAGTTCGATGTGCGCGATGGGTCGCACCAGGGCCCTCCTGCATGGGAGGGCATCGCCTGCTACCGAGTGGACGAATGTGATGGCACAACAACGGTTGACCTCACACCACCAGAGCGCGACTCCACGAACAGCGATGTCGGGGGACGATTCCGCACCCGGTGACGCTCCCAGGCGCTCCGGTGGGGTCGGGCACCTATCACGCGATTAGTTTTTGAGGAACCACCCGTCCACGCAGGAGACTCTCCCTATGCCGCATCCTTTCCGCTTCAGCGTTCAGGCCTTCACACCAACGGACCCGCAGGACTGGGCCAACACCGTGACCCAGGCGGAAGACCTCGGGTACTCCTGTCTTCACCTCGCTGATCACTACCTCGGGCCAGGTCCCGCAGCCGAGGCCGCCAGCCATCCGCCGCAGATGGTTGCGGCTATCCCCGCAATGATGAGTGCGGCGGCACTGACATCGACCATCAAGGTGGGGGCCCGGGTCATGTGCGTCGACTACCACCACCCGGTGGTCCTCGCGAAGTCGCTCGCCACCATCGACTTTCTCTCCGGCGGCCGACTCGAGGCGGGCTATGGCGCGGGCTGGATCACCAGTGAATACGACGCCATGGGTATCCCGATGGACCGTGCGGGCGTGCGTATCGACCGCATGATCGAACACGTGGAACTCGCCCGCGCCTACTTCGCCGGCGCCGACCTCGACCAGACCGGTGAGCACGTCAACGTGCACAACATGGCCGGTCTGCCCGCATCGCCCCAGCCAAACGGCCCCGCCATCATGATCGGTGGCGGATCGCCTCGGGTGTTGCGCACCGCGGGACAACTCGCTGACATCGTGTCGATCAACTTCGACAACTCCGCGGGCAAGATCGGAGCGCACGGCATCGGGTCGGGCACGGCCGACGGCACCCGCGAGAAGATCGAGTGGATCCGCGAGGGTGCTGGTGACCGCTTCGATGACATCGAGTTGGAGATCGGTGCCTACTTCATTGCAGTCACCCCCGATGCCGCCAGCACACCCGCCACTCTCGAGGCAATGGCCGGGGGCTTCGGCATGCCGCCCGAGGTCCTCGCTGCCCACATGCACACGCTCGTGGGGTCCGTCGACGAAATCTGCGACACCCTCGAGCAACGCCGTGACGAATACGGCATCAGTTACATCAATGTCGCCTCCCGCAATATGGCCGCTTTCGCCCCGGTGGTGGAGCGGTTGAACGGGCGCTGAAAACCACATCACGAGGAGCACACGATGACCGACACCGCCGATCTCTCAGAATTCGGGCTGTTCGACCCTGCCATTCAGCAATGTCCCCACGCCTATTACGCGAAGATGCAACAAGATGCACCGGTGTACCCAGCGGAGATACCCGGTGGAACACTCCACCTGGTCACCCGTTACGACGATGTCACCGAGATCGTCCGTGATGTGGCCACGTTCTCGAACCGTTTCGATACGGCCGGTGCCAACTTCCATCCTGAACTCGCAGCCCGTATGAAAGAGCTGTACGAGGCAGAAGGCGGCTACGACAAGATCGGCACGATGCTCACCGTCGACCCGCCGGATCACACTCGTTTCCGTCGTCTCGTCACCAAGGCGTTCACCCCCAAAGTGATCGCAGATCTCGAGCCGACGATCCGCGAGATCACCCGCGGACTCGTCGCCGATGTGATTGCCGCAATGGAGACGGACGGCAAGGTGGAGTTCGTTGAGACATTCGCCGTGCCCTTGCCCGTCACCGTCATCGCCAAAGCACTGAACGTTCCCGATGACCGCCTCGCCGACTTCAAGCGGTGGAGCGACGCATCGATTGCCGGTATCGGCACCAACATCACCATTGAGGAACGCCTCGAGGCCGAGCGCGAGGTGATCCAATTCCAGAAGTACTTCGCCGAACAGCTCGAACTGCGCCGCGAGAACCCGCAGGGTGACATTCTCACGAACCTGTTGAACGCGCGTATCGACGCCGAGGAGGTGGGCGACAACGGCGAGGAGATCGACGACCGCCCACTCACCATGCCCGAGATGTTGAGCATCATCCAGCAGTTGCTTGTCGCCGGCAACGAAACCACGACGAAGGCACTCACTGAGATGATGCGTCTACTCGGAGAGAACCCGACCGAGTGGGACCGTCTGCGAGAGGACCCGAGCCGCGCCAAAGCCGTGTTCGAAGAGACCCTGCGGTTGTCCACCCCAACGCAGGGCATGTTCCGCGTGGTGAAGGCCGATGCTGAGGTGGCCGGCACCTCGTTGTGCCCCGGTGACCGCGCGGTAGTGATGTACGCCGCTGCCAACCGAGACCCTGACGTCTTCCCCGACCCCGACACGTTCTCGCCCGATCGCGACAACCTCACCAGCCACTTGGCATTCGGCAAGGGTGTGCACTTCTGCCTTGGCGCTGCTCTCTCACGCCTCGAGGGAAAGGTTGCGGCCGAAGAGCTGGCGCGCGGCCTTGCGTCGTTCCGCCTCTGCGACTCGAACGAGTACCGCTACCACCCCAGCTTCATGCTGCGCGGCTTGGTCAGCCTCGACGTCGAAGTGACACCTGCCTGACATCGGGTCGCCACCGGCGACAACAACGTCATAGAACGACGAGTGCCCGCCGGGTGTCCGGCGGGCACTGTCGTATTCGGCGCAGCCAAGCGGCCGCAGGTATCAGGCGTCGGCGCCGAGCGCCCAACGCAGACCGCGACGCAACAACTCGTGGTACTGCGGCTTCTCCCACGAGCACCGCTCAGTCGACGGGTAGTAATCGGCGAGGGGCACCATGTCCCAGTGACTACGACAATGTCCGAGCGTGTTGTAGAGGATCTGGCCGTCGCCGAGCCGCCGCAGGTACTGCACGAGATGCCGGTCGGGTTCGTCACGCGCCCAATCGTTCTCGGCGAATCCCGCGGCGTCGCCCTCCCAGTCGCAGTGCAGCAGCGGCACGAGCTCCTCGCGGTGGTGGTACTCCATCAGGTACAACTCGTCATCGGTCTCGAACGGTTCAATGCCCGCAACCAACCAATGGTCGTCGTCGGTGACCTCCACCAGATACGGCTGGATGGGTGGGTGCGCGATGAACTGCGAACCCAAGGTGTCGACCCAGGTTGGGAATACCCGGGGCGACTCCACACCGTTGGGCCGCGGCAGGTCGAGGGCAGAGTTGGTGCCGTGTAGCGCCAGCCACCGGCCACCACCGATGACCCAGTCACGAATCGCCTCCTGCGCGGCTTGGCTCGGCCGAACATCACAGGTGTACGACACGAGGAACGCCGACGATGTGATCGAGGCAATGTCTTCGTAGTCACTGCCCACCTTCACCCGCACATGCGGATGCTCGGCCAGCAGTTTCAGCAGTTCAACACGGGCATAGTCGATGTCATGCCACTTGCCGCCGGCCACCAGATAGGCGTCGACGCGGGTCGGTTGCTCGTCGCTCACTGCGCCAACCTCAGTAGTTCACGCGCTTGGTGAAGCCGCCGTCCACGGTGAGGTTTGCACCGTTGATGTGGCGTGCAGCGTCGGAGGCCAAGAAGGCGACGGCATTCGCCACATCGGTCACCGTGCCAAGGTCGCCACCGGGATGGGCGGCCTGGGTAGCCGCATAGAAGTCGGCCATGTGGTCCTTGATCATGTTCCAGTCACCACCGTCGACGAAGATCGGGCCGGGCTGCACCACATTGCATCGGATACCCATCTTGCCGAGCACCTGCGCCTGACCGAGCGTCCAGTTGGTGACGGCTGCCTTGAACGCGCTGTAGCTGCCCGCGCCAGAGGCAAAGTGCTCGGCAACAGCGGTCGTGCCAATCGAGATCAACGACCCACCGCCGTCGGCGAGTCGATCCTTGGCAGCCTCCACGGCTCCGACCAGCGCCTTCAGGTCAATGTTGAAGTTGTTGATCCACTGGTCGATCTGCTTCTGCGGCTTCGCCGAGGTGTTGTGCACGTAGATGTCGATCCCGCCCAGAGCATCTGCGGCGGCGTCGATCCAGCCGGTGAGGCTGTCGAGATCAGCGGCGTCGACGGCGGCCCCGAACACGGTTCCCTTCGGCGACAGCTCAGACACTGCGGCGGCAACACCGTCGGCGTCGCGAGCGCAGATGGCGACTGACGCGCCCTCGGCGAGCAGTGTCTCGGCGATCGCTCGTCCGATGCCCTTGGTCGATCCGGTAACGAGAGCCTTTTTGCCGGCGAGTCCGAGATCCATGTTGTTCCTCCTTGTCGATTCTGTGACCTTCCGATTCTTGCCGATCGGACGGCCACGTCGACTATCGGGGAATGTCGCGCCAGGGGAGGTCTTTGTCGACCCGTGGTTCGCCGGGCAGACCCAGGACGCGCTCGCCCACGATGTTGCGCTGCACCTCATCGGAGCCGCCAGCGATGCGGTAGCCGGGAGCGCCAAGGACATGCTCGCCCCATTCGTAGGTGCCCCACTCGCCTGTGTCGGCGATCAACTTGGCGCCCAGCACCTTTGAGATCACATCGGACAGCAGGGTCATTCCCTCGGTCCACATGATCTTGCCCAGCGACGCCTCTGGGCCGGGGGTGCCACTGCGCGCATTATCAGCTGCGCGGCGGTTGACCAGACGCTCCACCGTTGAATGCACGTAGTAATCGATGAGGGCGGCGCGCACCAGCGGGTCGTCGGTGCATCCCATGGCCTCTGCGGTGGCCAACAACTTCGGCCAGTTCCCTCCAACCCGACCACCACTGCTGCCACCTGACGACGAGTGGTCACGCTCGAATCCGAGCGTGGTCAGCGCGACTTTCCAGCCATCGCCTTCGCCTCCGAGGCGCAGGTCGTCGGGAATGCGAGCATCGCTGAAGAACACCTCGTTGAACGACTGACCACCGCTCATTTGCTTGATCGGTCGGATCTCCACCCCGTCGATGTCGAAAGGCACCATGAACGCCGTCATACCGCGGTGCTTGGCCACGTCGACATCCGAGCGCGCGATCAGCAGGCCCCAGTCGGAGAACTGCGCGCCCGAACTCCACACCTTCTGACCGTTCAACACCCACTCATCACCATCGCGAGTGGCCCGGCATCCGAGTGCAGCGAGATCCGAACCGGCGCCGGGCTCGGAGAACAATTGGCAGGCGTAGATATCGGTACGCAGGAGTGGTTCCATGAACCGCTCAATCTGTTCTGGCGTACCAAATGCCTTGATCGTCTGCGCGATCAACCCGATCGTCACCGAGAACAACTCATGGCCGCCGGGCGTCTCATACTGCGCTTCCAACTTCTGGAAGGCACGCCCGTGTGCAGCACCGAGACCGAGACCGCCAAATTCGGTGGGCCAGCGCACCGCGTGATACCCGCGCTCCGCCTTTTTCTGGTTCCAGACACGCAACGCCTCGAGCAAGTCTTTCTCGTCGTCGTGGGCGAGATCATGGAAGACCGACACGCTGAATTCGCCCTCGCCCCACTCGAAGGTGTCACCCTCCACCGTGCGGCGCGGCACAGCGTTTTGGGCCAGCCATTCTGCCGCCTCACGTTCAAAGTCTTCGACACTGGGGGTCGCCATTGGAATTCAGCCTCCTAGAACCCGTACATACCGACGGGTATTTGCTACCACGGCGCTCGACAGGCCCGCGCATCGGGCGAATGAGTACCATCCGTTCGATGGCTGACGGGCAGCGAATCGGACGTCCACTTGCGGCCGATTCGGCCCGCACTCGTCAACGCATCCTCGATGTGGCCCGGCAACTCTTCGCCGCGAGGGGTTACGAGTCGACGAGCAATCGCATCATCGCCGAGGAAGCCGGCCTCACCACGGGGGCCATCTACTACTACTTCGACAAGAAACTCGACATCTTCGCTGCCGTCCACGACGATGCTCAGCGCATTGTCTACGAACGTTTCGACGCGGCAGTGGAAGGCCTCGACACCTTCGTCGGTCGGCTGCGGGCAGTTCTCGAGTGTGCCCACGACCTCAACAACGAAGACCCGTCCATTGCGCAGTTCCTGGGCTCATGCCGAGTGGATGCCGCTCGTGACGCGACCGTCGCGGCGGCAATCGCAAAGAATCGTCCGGGGCGCCAAGGTTCTTTCTTCAACGACTTGATCTCATTTGGTATCGACACGGGTGAAATCGATGAGACGCATCGCGCCATGTTGTCGGCGCTGTTTCGCACGATCACCACCGGTCTGGTCGACGCCGTCTCAGGCGATCGCACACGACATCGTCACGCCGTCGACGGGATCATGGGCCTTGTAGAAGGCCGTCTCGTCCGGGCCCCTGATCGGGCCTGACCGCAACCGGCCTCGCCCCAACAACAGCCCGCCGGGTAACGTCGTCCAGGAGGCGCGACGGTCAGCGGGGGCTGATGTCGCCAGATGTGGGGGACACACATGCCGGGGCCGATGCAGGGGTACAAGATCATCGATCTGTCGCAGATCGTGTCTGGTCCGTTGGCCACGATGCTGCTCGCCGATCAGGGTGCAGACGTCATCAAGGTGGAGCAGGCCGACTCGATCGGTGACATGACGCGCCTTCCATCATTCGCCTCCGGTGGCATCGCCGCCCTGTACGCAAACAACAACCGCGGCAAAAAGTCGATCGCGCTCGACCTCACCACCGATACGGGCCGGTCGATCCTGTGCGAACTGGTCGCCGAGGCCGACGTCGTCGTGCAGAACTTTCGACCGGGCGCGGTGGAACGCCTCGGCATTGCCTACGACAACCTCGTCGCCGTACGGCCCGACCTGGTGTACTGCTCGATCAGTGGTTTCGGCCCCACCGGGCCCTATTCAGAACAACCCGTTCTCGACCCGGTGATTCAGGGCATCGCCGGGGTGATCGGGCGCCAATGCAACCCCGCTGACGGCCGACCCGACCTAGTGCGGAACCTATTTGCCGACAAGTCCACAGCACTCACGGTGGCCCAAGCGATCACCGCTGCATTGCTGGTCCGCGAACGCACCGGCGACGGCCAACACATCGAGGTACCGATGCTCGATGCCTGCGTGTGGTTCCACTGGCCCGACGGGATGATGGACCACACCATGCTCGACGGCCCCACACCGGGCGTGCTGCTCGCGGAGATCTATACCATCACCGATGCCGCCGACGGGCAATTCGTCTACATCGCCACCAACAACACGATGCGCCACTCGCTCTATCGCGCCGTCGGCCATCCCGAGTGGTGCGATGATCCCCGTTTCTCCACCATGGAGGCGGCCATGGTGCCCGAGAACTTCCGCGCGATCGACGCATTGCTGCGCGACGTGTTCCGCACCCTGCCACTCGCTGACATCCTCCATCGGCTTCGCGCGGCCGATGTGCCATGTGGTCCGATTCTCAGCCCTGGTGAGGTCATCGACGACCCGCAGATCGTGCACAACGGCACCCTTGAGACGTGGGTCGACCCTGTGGCCGGGCGGGTACGCCAGCCCCGACCCGCGGCTCGCTTCTCGCGAACCCCCGCCGCAGTGGCTGCATCGCTGTCGGCCAAGGGTGCCGATACCGACGCGATTCTTGCCGCACTCGGCCATGGCCCCGACGACATCGCCCGACTCCGCGCCGACGGGGTCGTGTCCTGAACGCATCAGAGGAGACCCGACATGGACGACGTTCTGCTGATCGACGAACCGCGACCGCTGGTGCGACGACTTACCTTGAACCGTCCCGATAAGCGCAACGCTCTCAACGACGATCTTCGCAGTGCACTCTTCAATGCACTTCGCGAGGCGGACCGTTCCGAGGACGTGTCGGTGGTGATCATTCGCGGCGCTGGTCCGGCTTTCTGCGCCGGCTACGACCTCGGATCGCCGAACAGCGATGTGGAACGACCCATCGGGCGCGCCGACGGATGGTGGAGCCGCCACGTAGTCAACAACTGGTTTGAGATGTGGGATATGAACACTCCGATCATCGCCCAGGTGCACGGCTACTGCCTGGCAGGTGGTACCGAACTCGCCACCGCATGCGATCTCGTCTACGTGGCCGACGATGCCGCCATTGGATACCCGCCCGTGCGTCTTATGTCGCCGCCCGACATGCAATGGCAGACCTGGATGATGGGCCTTCGCCAGGGTATGGAAGCCCTGCTCACCGGCGACTCGATGACCGGCGAGGACGCAGTGCGCAATGGTTTCGCCAACCGTGCTCACCCCATTGCCGAGCTCGACGATGCTGTTCTGGATATCGCGGAACGCATCGCCAAAGTGCCTCAAGATCTGCTGGCACTCAACAAGCGCGCAGCCCACCGCGCCATGGAGGCCATGGGAATCCGCACCGGTATCCGCGCCACCGCCGAAATCCAAGCGATGGGCTTCCACCAGCCGTCATCGCGCGAGTACATGGCGACGTTCCGCACCAAAGGCGTGACCGCCGCGCTGAGCGACCGCGACCGTGCCTTTGGCGACTATCGCGAACGCGAGACCTGACCCACACCACATCACCCACCGTGACGACCCACACCCAGGAGGAAACCAGATGTCTGTTCTCATGAGCCCCTTCGCCGCCGAACGGGGTAGCGAACTCGCCCTCGCCGATGACGTCGGCGAGTTGACGTTTGCCGAACTCGACCGTCGCATCAACCAGATGATTCACGCCATGCGCGACGCCGGTCTGGGCGCAGGTGACACGATCGCGGTTGTCGCCGGCAACAGCAACGAATGGTTCATCACCGCGCTGGCCTGCGCGAACGCGGGCATCACCTTCGTGCCGGTGAACTGGCATCTCGTCGCCCCAGAGATCGCATACATTCTCGGTGACAGCGGTGCACGGGCGGTGGTGACCGATCATCGTTTCGTCGACACCGTCGGCGCTGCCCTCGAGGACCCACAGGCCGCCGCGGTCACGCTCGGCATCGTTGCCGGCGCACCGACCGCCGGACGATTCGTGAATTTCGACGATTTTGTCGACGGTGGATCTCCTGATGAACCCGCCGACCAGGCTTTCGGTGGGCCGATGTTCTACACCTCGGGCACCACCGGCAATCCAAAGGGTGTGCGCGGGTCGTTGTCGTCAATGCCCGAGGGAACCGGCCCAGAACTCTGGCACCTGATCGGAGCGGGATTTGCCGACATGATGCGTGTGCCCGGGGTGACGGTGCTGTGCGGGCCGTTCTACCACTCGGCGCAATGGGCCTTCTCGTTCCTGCCGATGATGGCGGGGTCCTCCACGGTCATGCAGCACAAGTACGACTCGGCAGGGGTGCTCGACCTGATCGACCGCTACTCGGCCACGAACATCCATCTGGTCCCCACGCAGATGAAACGACTGATCGATCTGCCCGACGAGGTCAAGGCTGGCTTCGATGGTTCGTCACTGGAGATGGTGCTCCATGGTGCCGCGCCGTGCCCGCCGGCGGTGAAACGTTCACTGATCGAGTGGTGGGGCCCGAAGATCACCGAGTACTACGGATCGACCGAGGCCTCGGTGATCACCCTGATCAACTCCGAGGAGTGGCTGGCCAGAGGCGGTTCGGTGGGCAAGGCCCTGCCGAATATGGAGATCATCGTGGTCGACAATGACGGTCAGCGCTGTGGCCCGAACGCCGAGGGCACGCTGTATTTCCGCAACCTGATGGGGATGGATTTCGAGTACCACAATGCCCCGTCGAAGACCGCCGAGGCCCACCTCGAACCAGGCGTCTACACCACCGGTGACGTCGGGTATCTCGACGACGAGGGCTACCTGTGGCTCAGCGACCGCAAGATCGACATGATCATCTCCGGTGGTGTGAACATCTACCCAGCAGAGATTGAAGGTGTGCTGGGCGGGCATCCGTTGGTGGCCGATGTGGCTGTCATCGGTGTGCCCAACGAGGAGTTCGGCGAAGAGGTCAAAGCGATCGTGGTCCCCAATGATGGTGTGGCAGGCGACGACGAACTCATCGGCGTCCTCGCGGCGCACTGTCGCGAGAATCTGGCTGGGTTCAAATGTCCACGGTCATTCGACTTCGCCGATGAACTCCCGCGCACCGGCACGGGCAAGGTGCAAAAGCGCAAACTGCGCGAGCCCTACTGGGAAGGACGCGAGCGCAGCATCTGATTCGCGATCCGACGTGCCTCAACCGCGACGGACAACGTCACGGTTACCGGCCGTCCACATCACGACCAGTTCACGCTCAGCAATGCGCCACCCCTCATCGGTGTGGACGTACCGGTCCTCATACCGACCGGCCACGATGTACTGATCACCGCCGGCAACACCAGCGAGAATGTGCTGCGCGTGCAGGTAGCACCGGCCGGTGACCGTGCCATCGTCCCACCGTCGAATCTGGTGGGTACTCACCATGTGCTGACTGTCGTCGAGTGGCCCGAGAGCCGCACTGACGCGAGCGATCACCTCATCGACATTGCTCTGGTTCCCTCCCAGTCGCGCCGTGCAATCGGGTGTAAACACCTGCCGGAGGGCCTCATAGTCACCGGTGTCGAGGGCCCAGCAATAGTCATGGGTGAGCCGGACGATGGCGGCCTCGTCCGCATCGGCCAGCAATTCGCCGGCGCTCATACCAGCAGCCATCCGCCGTCGACGAACAGGTTCTGCCCTGTGACGTAACGCGCGGCGTCGCTCGACAAGAACAGTGCCGCATGGGCGATCTCATCGGGTGTGCCAGATCGCCCGAGCGGAATATTTGAACTGCGTTGGCTCATCATCGGCCCCATGAGCCCGGTCACTGACGAGTCCGCGGGCCACAGTGCGGGGATCTCGCCGCTGCGCATCCGACGCAGTGTGTCCACCTCGATATGTCCCGGGCTGATGGCATTGGCGCGGATGCCATGGGGCGCGAGATCGAGGGCAAGGCTGCGGGTGAACTGGATCACGCCCGCTTTGGCCGAGTCGTATCCGGTTCCCAAACACGGCAGCGCACCGTCGACCGATGCCAGGTTCACGAACGACCCGGGTCGGCCGGCTGCCACCATGGCTCGCGCCGCAGGCTGCGACACGTTGAACACGCTGGCGAGGTTGATATCGATCGACGTCCGCCAGGACGATGCAGGCTGATCCAAGATGCTGCCGGCCTGGTGGTAACTGCCGGCATTGTTCACCACGAGGTCCAAGCACTCGATACCTGTGACAATCTCTGCGCAGGTGTCAGCGTCGGTGACGTCGAGCGCTATCGCCGTGCCGCCGATATCACCGGCCACGCGCTCGGCTCCATCGGTATCGATATCGGCCACCACCACCGCGGCACCAGCGGCAGCGAGCACTCGGGCAATGCCTTCACCGATCCCGGTAGCACCACCGGTGACGAGAGCTGTGCGACCCGACAGGTCGAACAGTGCTGCAATTGATGCATCCATGGTGGCGACGTTAGGGCGGCCGCCCGCCAGGCCTGCTGTCGGAGAGCCGTCTCCGTCTCGCGTCCACATCGGTGCTGTCACGTAACGTCATGGAATGGCCGATGACACCCATGACAGCTACGAAGATCTCACCGAATGCGCTCTCGCACCCGAGTTGGAATCCAAGCTCGTCAACACCCAGCGCGAGTGCACATTCATGTGGACGAATAAGGCTGGCGAGGCCTTCGGCGTGATCATGTCGTATCTACCGACGGAGGATGGCAAGTTGTGGCTCACCGCTGCAGAACGTCGGGCGCGCATCTCCGCCATCCGGCGCTTTCCGCGCGCGTCGATCTGCATCAATTCGACCGGCACCGACATGGGGACAGGTAAAACCGTCACCTACAAGGGCAACTGCACGGTGCACGATTCGCGTGAGGTGAAGGACTGGTTCTACCCGGCGTTCGCGAACTACATCCGTCCGAATGATGCCCATGCAGCGCAGGTGTTCCAGGAGTTCCTCGACTCGCCGGCTCGTGTCGTGATCGAATTTGAGCCGGACTACGCCTTGAGTTTCGACTCATCGATCATGTGGACCCGCTCACCCGACGTGGCCAAGCGCTGAGGAGGCACCATGACCACGATCGAAACCCGCCGTTCGTTTTGCCGTATCTGTCATGCCGCCTGCCCGATCGACGTGGAGTTGCATGACGGCCGCCCAGTGAAGGTGTCGGGCGTTGATGACGACCCGATCTTCAAGGGCTACACCTGCGTGAAGGGTCGCCAGATTCCTGACCAATTCACCGACCCCGGTCGTATCGACAACCCGCTGCGCCGCACCGCCGACGGCGGATGGGAACAGGTCGACAGCGCCACCGCTCTCGACGAAGTTGCGGCCCGTTTGCGTGCCATCATCGATGAGCATGGGCCTCGGGCCGTGGCCACGTACACCGGTACCGGCGGCTATCAGAACGCTCCATCGCATCCGGTGGCGATGGCGTTCCACCGTGCCATCGGGTCACTTAGCTACTACACCTCGGTCACCATCGACCAGCCGATGAAGCGCACGGCCGCCATGCGGATGGGTATGTGGGAAGCCGGACCCAACAACTTCAACGATGCCGACGTGCTGTTGGCCATCGGGTACAACCCGATGGTGTCGAGTTTCTCGCCGAACGGTGGCCTGCAGGGCACCGATCCATTTGCCACCCTCCGTCGGCGTAAGGCCGAGGGTATGAAACTGGTGGTTGTCGACCCTCGGCGCACCGAGCTCGCGGCTCAGGCCGATATCCACCTGCAGGTCCGACCCGGTGAAGATCCGACACTGTTGGCTGGTCTGATCCGTGTGATTCTTGATGAGGATCTCCATGATGCGGAATTCTGTGAGCAGTGGGTAGAGCCCGGTCACATTGATGCACTACGAGTTGCTGTTGACCCGTACACACCGGACTACGTGGCCGATCGCTGCGGCATCGACGCCGATGATCTTGTGGCTGCCGCCCGAATGTTCGCCGGCGGCACCCGGGGTATTGCCGGTAATGGAACTGGTCCGTCGATGGCTCCCCATCCGAGCCTGATGGAACACCTGACTCAGACCCTCAACGTGCTGTGCAATCGTTTCCTGCAGGCCGGTGACACCGTCCATACGTCGAGCTTCCTGCAGCCTGAGCCTCCCGCTCGCGCTCAGGTATTGGGCCCATTTGGACTGCCGAATGGGCCCGAGAGCCGCTTCCGTGGACTGCGGGGCATCGGCGGGGAGATGCCGTGCACCACACTGGCGCAGGAGATCGCCACTCCTGGTGAGGGGCAGGTTCGTGCCCTCATCGTGAATGGTGGCAACCCGGTGGCTGCTTGGCCTGACATGGTGCGCACTCTCGAGGCTATGGAGTCGCTCGAACTGCTGGTCGTGATCGACCATCGCATGACCCAGACCGCCGAGTTCGCCGATTATGTGTTCGCTCCGCGACTCGCTCTCGAGCGCGCCGATGTGCCGCCGTTCATGGACCGCTGGTTCCGCGAGCCGTACGCGTGCTACTCGCCGGCCGTCGTCGAGCCCACCGGCGACCAGTTGAATGACTGGGAGGTGTACTGGGAGATTGCCGAACGTCTCGATGTGACACTGGAGTTGCCGGGTGGACCCATCCCACGCGGCGACCGGCCAAGTGACGATGATGTGCTCGATCTGATCTATTACAACTCTCGTGTGCCGCTCAGCGTGATCCGCGAGCGCTCTGGTGAGGTGCTCTGGGAGTACGCGATCGAGGTGAAGCCCGCAGATCCCGACGCGTCGGGGCGTTTCCTGTTGGCCCTTGAGGACCATATGGACGAACTCGGTCAGGTCTACAACGAATCGACCTCCGCCGAGATGATGGAGGGTTTCGACCCGGCCGTGCACCGTTTCCGGTTGATCTCACGCCGCCTCAAGAGTCACCTCAACTCACTCGGTGGTGAGTTGGCCGGTCTGCGGCGCAAGAACCCGACGAACTACGCCTATATGAACCCTGAGGACATGGCGTCGTTGGGCGTGGATGACGAGTCGCTCGTGCGCATTGCGTCGCCATATGGATCGCTGATCGGTGTGGCCAAAATGGCCCCTGATGTGCGTGCGGGGGCCATCTCGATGGCGCACAGTTGGGGCGGTACCACCATGGACGATGGTGGCGTGCGCGAAGTTGGCGCACCGACCAACCGTCTGATCGATGTGGAGAACGGTTACTGCCACATCACCGGTCAGGCGATCCAGTCGTCGATCCCGGTCTCGGTGGAGGCAGTGAGCGACGAGGTGCTCGCCAGCTAATTGCCCATCGGGTCAGGTGCTATCGGTCACCGTCCGCCGTTGACGAGAAGCACCTGTCCCGTGACCCACGACGCCGCAGGCGATGCCAAGAACACGACGGCTGCGCCGATATCGCGGTCGGTGCCCAGGCGCCCAAGTGGGATGCGCAACTGCTTGTCGATCATCTCAACGCGATCACCGGTGTAGCCGGTGCTCTCCACGAAGTTCTCGGTGGGCACGGGGCCCGGCGACACCGCGTTCACCCGGATGTTCGGTGCCAACTCCACCGAGAGCGTCTGGGTCAGTGAGTTCACCGCTGCCTTCGACGCACCGTACGGCCCGTTCTTCAGCTGCGGCCCCACGGCCGACCCGGACGAGATGTTGATGATCGACCCGCCATCGGTCATCCGGGTGGCCGCCGCCACGCTGGCCGCCCAGACCGCAGTGAGGTTCAGATCGATCTGCTTCGCGAACTGCTCCGGGGAGGTCTTGGTGAGATAGCGCGGTGTTGCATCGGGCAGCCCGCCGGCATTGTTCACCCACAGGTCGATACCGCCGAGCTCAGCAACCGCGGTATCGGCCAGGCGTGCGAGATCGTCCGCGTTGGTGACATCGGCGGTCACCGCCACACCGGTGCGACCAAGCGCAGCGATATCGGCAGCAACAGCATCCACATCAGCGGCCGTGCGTGCCGACACCACTACATCGGCACCGGCTTCCGCGAGGCACAACGCAATGCCCCGGCCAATGCCCTTGCCCGCACCGGTCACCACCGCGCGCCGCCCAGCCAATGAGAACTCATCGAGAACACCCATGTTCAGAGCACCTCTCCTGCACCGGTGTCGACCGCGTGAGCAAGGATGCGCGTGGCGTAGGCCTCCACCATGGCCGCGCCGCGCTCATTGCCGGCATCGAACGTTCCGATTAACGACATGGCGCCCGACAGGTAGTACAGCGTCGCTTCGCGATAGTGCTGCAGCGCGTCATCCCACGAATAATCGATGCCCGCAGCAACGATGGCGTCATGCCAGCGCCGCAGGAGCGCCTCCCAATGCACAGCGGCGATCTCGTGGGGCACGCTAGTCCCCACCAGATACGAGATGTCGGCAACGCCCCGACCGCGCAGAGCCAACTGGAAGTCGATGAATGCCACCGCGTCAGAGCCGTCGCGGGCGAAGAAGATGTTGTCGAGTCGAGTATCGGTGTGGATCAGTGTCTCTGGCCCGGTGGCGGTGCGATGCATCAACTCTTCGAACCGCGGCGCAAGAGCCAGCGCGATCTCCACCGACCCCGGCGCGACCCGGTCAGCCCAGTTCTGCTGCAACGGTTCGAGCCCGGCCGCATAGATACCCGGAACAGCCGCCACATATTGCGGTGCGTCAGGTCGTGGCAACCACTCGAAGGTGTCGAGATCGGGGTGTTGCCACCACTGCGCGTGGAATGCGGCCAACGCATCCACGATGGCTTCTGCTTGGCTCAACGTGGCACCGATGATCTGGTCGCCCACATCCCATGAATGGCTGAGATCCTCCATGACGATCAAGAAGGTGCCGCCCTCGCCGCGCTCTGCCACGTAGGCCGACGGCACCGTCAAGCCACTGCGCGGCATGACGTGCTCGAACATGTTCAACTCGCGCTCATAGATACCGAGCGCCTGGGCAATCGCGAGGTTCGCTGGCTCGTGGCAGGCCATCTTGGCAATCACGGAATCGGTGGAACCATCATCGAATGTCACCGTCACCCGGCCGATCTCGCCGAAGATGCCGGTGCCCTCACCGATGTTGTCGTGACCGACCGCAGTCACCGTGCGTCCGCTCAAGAAAGCATCGGGCATGTTGTCGTTCAGCCACGCCGAGTCGATTGCGGTCGGTGCAGATGGCAGGTTCATCAGTTCTCCTCTGGTGTAGTGATCGGTTGAGGTACGTAGTGAGTTAGTCGTCGAGTGGGTCGGGGCTACCGGCACGCCCGCTGGCGATCCACGCGCCACGCATCGGTTCGCCGAGGGGTTCCACCCGCGACCAGTCATTGCGCAGGGTGCGCCGTGCGATCAACCATGCACCGTCTCGATCTTCGAACCTGTCGATGTAGCGGCCGTTGAAGGTGTGCAGCAGCGCCCCGTCGTCAGTGTCTTGCACGTGGTACGCCAGCATGTAGGTCTCGACCAGGGCCGACCCTGAGGCAGGATCACCGTCGGTGAACTCGATACGCGTGTTCGACATGCGGTGCTGGGTCACTCTGAACCGGCTGCCCAGCGACGCCATCGCATGTTCGACGAATGCTTCGATGCTGAGTGGTTCCGGGCCGTAATCGCACAGTTCTGCCCCCGGGTGGAAGGCACTCTGCACGGATACCGGATCGAGACGGTCGATACCGCGGCAGTAGCGCAGAAGGGCGTCGGTGATCTCAACTCGTGGGTCGCTGGCCATCGCGACATGTTTCCACTCCGACTCCGTGGCGAACGTGTCGGCGCGCGACACTGTGTGCATGGCCAAGATCGTCATCGACCGTGAACTGTGCTCAACCTCTGGACAGTGCGCCTATATGCAGCCCGACCTGTTCCGTCTCGATGATGAGGGAAAGCCGCAAGCGATCAGCGTTGAGGTGACCGACGAGGTGCTGGCTGCAGCGACCGAGGCCGCGGAGATCTGCCCGTCGCAGGCAATTTCCATCGTCGACTGACGACCCGGCGCAGCCGGCTCTGCCGCCGGCAACATCGACGGGGCCAGTCAGGTTGTGTGGGTGGTCAGGGTGCTGGCCAGGGTCCCGCGTAGTCGCGCACCCGTTCTTGCAGGTGACGTGCACGCACCTCTTGATAGTTGCCGAGCGTCTGCCCGCGTTTAGCACTCGAGCGGAACCCCCGCGTTTGTGCCGCCATGTTGGAGGTGTCTTCGTCGTACACGCGACCGAGACGACCGAGACCCTCGGCCACCGAGTAGCTCTCATCGATATCGATGTTGATGACCTGAGGCGGTGGCGGCGCTTTCTTGTCGGCCGGCCGAGGACGCATCATCAACAGGTCGAAGTAGCTGTGGTCCACCGATTCGGGATCGGGAACGAAGCGGTACACCATGGGCAGTTGCAAACCCGGGAAGAAGAACATGTTCGGGAAGACGAAGTACTGGATGGAGTCCAGAGTCATCGACTGGCTCACATCGCTGTAGTCGTGACCCGTACGTGCCGACATGGCCTCTTTCACCATGTCGGCGATCACGTCGCGAGCACGCGCGCCTTCTGGCATCTCGGGTGTGTCGACTCCCCGGCGCATCGTGGTGCGCGCCAGTAGTTCCTGCTCCGTGCGCGGTGGGTTGCGCAGCGGGCTGTTCAGGCCGGTCGTATGGATGAACCGCGACACGTTGGGTTCAAAGATGTCGTAGGCGGTGGTGACCTCGTCACCGAGTTCGCCCGTCGAGTGGGTCTCACGCACGTGATACGCCTCGAGGAAGGCCTCCGCGGCAGCTTTCCAGTTGCAGGGCAACCGCTTGCGCACGAAGGTCTCGATGTAGCGGTCGGCAAGCCCCCAGTCGGCCCAATGGCGCGGCATCACGCCGAGGTAATCAAGCAGCGGTTCGGCATTGGGATCGAAATTCACGAACACGAATCCCTCCCACACGTCGACCGACATCTCGGGAAGCCGGTGGGAGTCGTCGGTGACGTGGGGGAAGTCCCATGCGCCGGGGCGTTCGTTGAACGATCCGTCGAGTTTCCATTCCCAACCGTGGAATGGGCAGCGCAAGGTGTTGGAGAACCCACAGGTTCCCGGTGGTTTCAGCTGCGTGCCGCGATGCATGCAGGCGTTGTAGAAGGCCCTGATCTGCCCATCAGCACCGCGCACAATCAGCGCCGAGTGCGGGCCGACGTCGTAGACGTAGTAGTCGCCCGCCTCGCTGAGATGGTCGATGTGGCAGGCCCACTGCCAGGTGCGTGACCACATGAGGTCGAACTCACGCTCGGCATACTCGGTCGAGGTGTACACGGTGTAGGGAACGTCCTCGTCGCCACGAAAGGAGTAGCTCTCCTCGAGGAGTGCGTCGGGCGGGGCGATCGGGTCGGCACGTAGCTGGTCGTACAGGCTGGGGCCGATCTCGCGGGCCTCGCCGGGAAGTAGTTCGTCGGTGCTCATCGTTCCCCTCCGTCGATGTCAATCCGGACAGTGACGACGTTAGTGCGCGGCGCGTTGTAACAGATGTTCGGAAACGCAGACCGCATCGATACGCCGTAGGATGTGCCCGGTGTCACATTGCATTTGTTCTGCGTGATCGGCACCCCGTAACGTCTGCGCGACCATCATTCATTCTTGGAGGGCTCACATGCTCGGCGACCGCTGGATCTACGACCGCGAACCAACCGAACGATTTCCGGACTACACCCGCGGTAATGCCGGCGAGGTGCTGGCCGACCCGGTCAGCCCCATCGGCTGGACGTTCTGTTGTGAACCGGGCATGGTGCGCGGCTGCGTCGACGGATTCGAGCAGATGGGCGTGTTCGACGCCCTCGAGTACAACACCGAATGGCCTGAGGCCTTTGGCCTGTTCGGCGGTTACTTCTACAACTCGCTGACGCAGGCGCGTCTGTTCGGTATCCGTTCGGGTGCCGGCTGGGAGACGATCGACAACACCTTTTTCGACACCGACAGCCAGGAGATCCCACCCTACGAAGCGGCCGATTGGCACGACTCGCCGCGGCATGCCCAGAAACTCGAAACCACCATCGGATGGTGTCTGGCCACCCCCAATGTGCCGGAGATCGACCGCCACAAGGTCGAGGTGAAAGCCCTGCGCGACTCGCGACCTGATCTGTCGACACTCACCGATGCGCAACTACTTGCACGTGCGCGCACCATGCAGCGCTACCTCCGGGCCACCTTCTCACAGGTGGTATGGGCGTCTCTCGGGTCGTCGATCGGCAACGGCATCCTGCCCACGCTGATCACCGATGACCCCTCGGCCATCACCAAGCTGATCACCGGCATCGGAGACGTGGATTCAGCCGACATCGCCGGTCGCATCTTCGCGCTATCGCGTCAGGTGAACGCCGATGCTGAACTCACGGCTGCCTTCGATGCCGGCCTTGAAGATGTGCTGACGCGGGTGGCTTCCATGGGCTCCGACAGCGCCCAAGCCTTCACAGCGGCAGTGAACGACTTCATGTACACCCACGGCAGCCGGGGGCCGAACGAGTACGACCCCTACTCGTGGAGCTACGAGTCGAGGCCACTGCTCCTCGCCCGCGCGATCGACAAGGTCCGCGGCGCCAGCGATGACCACGACCCAGTGGCGGCGCTGGCCGCCAGCGCTGCCGAGCGTCAGCGACTGATCGAGCACTACACCGCCGTGTTTGCCGACAACCCCGAGGCAGCGGGCATGTTCGGCGCCGCAGTGAACTCACTCGCGGTGTTCATGCAGGCCCGCGAGCGCTGCAAGTCGAACCACATCCGCGTGGTCGGCGAGGTACGTCAGTGTTTCTTGGAACTCGGACAACGCGCAGTCGACGCCGGCCATCTCAGCCACGTGCGACAGGTCTTCATGTTGCTGGCTGACGAACTCGACGAGTGGTTGGTCGACCCCGCGGCGTTCTCGGCCCGCCTCACCGAGCGTGAAGCCGACTATCTCGCGCTCTACGAGTTGGAACCGCCGTACATCGTGAAAGGTGCGGCACCACCGCTGTCACAGTGGCGGCGCAAAGATTCACTCACAGCCGACGCTGTATCGGTGGGCGATGTGCTCAACGGCGTCGCCGGGTCGCCTGGAGTGGTGACCGGAACGGCTCGGGTGCTGCACAGCCTCGACGATGCCGACAAGTTGGAGCCCGGCGACATCTTGATCGCCGAGTCGACCGACCCGTCATGGACCCCGTTGTTCCTGGCTGCGGGCGGTGTGATCACCAACATCGGTGCGATCGGCACCCACGCGGTGATCGTGAGCCGTGAGCTGGGCATTCCCTGCGTGCCGTCCATTGCCGATGCCACCCTGCGCATCCCCGATGGCGCCACCGTGACCCTCGACGGCAACATCGGCACGGTCACCATCGACGCAATCAACTAAACCGGCACCGCCCTCGGGCGTTGCCATCAACTAGGGCCCGGACCCCGTCCTTCGCTACCTTGAGCAAAAAGGTGAGTGTCGACCGACATCGGTGACAGCCCTGTGCGCACCTCGGTGCCTTCGTGCACACAGGTGCGATGGATGATCCGCCACTCGTCACCACGGCGTTCGTAGCGATCCACGTACCGGCCGTACCACACGTGAATCTCACTGCGGTCCGCCGTCATCAGATACGACACATTGAACATCTCGCCAGTCGCGCTATCGGCACCGTCGGCAACCTCAATACGGTGGTTGCTGGTGGTGTGCATAGTCCACGCCCAGCGGTCATGTGACGACATCACCCGATCGACGAACTCCCAGGCATTGCCGACAAACACACCATGGTTATCGATGGCCTCGGGCCAATACGCCGAGCGCATGCAGTCGGCATCGAGGCGATCCACGCCGTATGCGTAACGGTTAGCCACCTCACGAATCGCTTCACGGGCGGCGAGTTGATTGGGTGTCGGTGTATGCACATGTCCCCCTATTGCATGGTCGACGAATTGATCTTGAACCTAGCCGTCAGTTATCAACCCAACCGGCTCAACTTCCCGCAAGCATTCGTTCAAGATCACTCAGGATGTGCGACTCGCCAGTGACGTGCACGGTCTGCCACCCAGCTGCTGCGGCGCCGTCGATATTTGCTGCGAAGTCATCGAAGTAGAGCACCTCGCCTGCATCTACACCGACCATCTCGGTGGCGATCTCGTAAATCTGAGGTTCCGGCTTGCGGTGGCCGACCTCAGACGAATCGACCACTACGTCAAAGACAGAGGTGTCGATGCGCTCTTCTAATGTCGGGCGGAACTCGCGGAAGCTATTTGTCAACATGGCCGTGATGTAGCCCTCCTCTCGGAGTCGACCGATTCGATCGATCACTGCATCGCGGACGTCGAAATCGCCTCGAAGCAATCGGGCGTATTCATCGCCGCGCAGAGATATCCCTGCGGCACGCGCCCAGGGTTCAACTGCTGTCTGCATATCAGCGATCGGCAGTTCCCCTCGTTCGGCGCGGTGCCATGGATGATCGGCGGTGGACTGCTCTCGTGGGCCCATCAACACGTCGAGCATCTCGACCATGGTGGTGCCATGCCAGCTGGCGACGTCGTCGATGGCATGAGTGATCGGGGTGATCAACACCCCCCCGAAGTCCCAGATCACCGCCCGAACAGACGCTGCCACGATGATCAGCTCGCCAGGTAGCCGGCATCGACCGCCAGCGGGTGACCAAGAGTGAACGATGATCCCGACGAGCAGAGCCACAGCGCAGCGGCGGCAATCTCCTCGGGTGTTCCGAAACGACCGAGTCGGCTGAGGCGGGCAGCGACCTCGTCGGCGTTGCGGCCTCGACGCTCCATTGCGTTGCGCAACATCGGTGTGTCGATCGACCCGGGGCAGATCGCGTTGATGCGAATGCCGTGCGCGGCGTAGTCGATTGCGGCACTGCGGGTCAGGCCGACGGCTGCATGTTTTGATGCGGTGTACGCAGGCTGATTGGGTTGTGGTCGAAACGAGTTTGTCGATGCGATGTTCACGATGCGGCCCCGGCCATCGTCGCCGTTGTCATTGTTCAGCATCGCAACGATCTCGTGTTTCGTGCAGAGGAAGAGACCCCGCACGTTGATGTTCTGCATGCGATCGAACTGGTCGTCATCACATTCGTGCAGCGGCACCATCTCATTCTCGATAGCCGCGGCATTCACCGCGTTGTGCAGCGCACCGAAACGATCGACGGCGGTGGCCACCAGCGCTTGCACCTGATCGGCATCGGAGACGTCGGTTGGTACGAACACCGCGCCAACTCCGTGTTCGCCGACGAGGCGTTCGGTCTCGCGCCCCCCGTCCACGTCGATGTCACCCATCACCACATTGGCTCCGGCGCGGGCGAAAGCCACCGCAATGGCACGTCCCATCCCGCCGGCTGCACCGGTAACAAGGGCGACCTCGCTGCTGAAGTCCACACTCATCGTGCCCATCTGTCATGCCCCTTCGCTGTCGATCGGCCTTCTGCGAACCATAGCGATCGTTAGATGACGTCCGCGGATCGCGGGCTGCAGCGGCTAACACGTCGCTGGGTAATGTCGATGCGGGATCCACCACGATGGGCGATGTCTTCCACACCGAGGCCGCGCGACGGTTCGAACCAACCGAGCATTACGGCGCGCTGCGCCAAGAGTGCCCATTGCATCATGTGGCTGAACACGACCCTCCGTTCTATGCGGTGAGTCGATTCGACGATGTGGTCGAGATCCTGCGCCGCACCGACCTATGGTCGAATCGCCACGGCCCGGGAGTGTTCCATCAGGACTCGGGCGTGCTCGGTTCGGCCGATGACCCCGATCACGCCCGTCAGCGGCGCGTGCTGCGCCCCGCGCTCGTGCCACCGGTGGTCGCGCGGATGGAGCCGTTCTTGCGGGCCGCCACCGACGAACTTCTTGAGGCTGTCGACAGTGGGGGCCATACACCGGTCACATTCGACTTCGTTGCAGCAATCGCCGAGCCCCTGCCGGCGCTGGCCATCGCCGATCTGCTCGGTGTCGACCCTGGCCTCCACGATGACTTCCGGCGCTGGAGCAACGAATCGGTAGCAGCACTCACCGGCGGTGATGTGGCGGGATATCAGGCCGCGAAGGCCGCGGTTGAAGATTGCGTAGCCGCTGGCGTGGCCGAGCGCCGCGCATTGATTGGCGACGCACAGCCTGACGACTCACTCGTCGGCGATGTGCTGCCCGACGATGTGATGTCGCGATTGGCCGTCGCCCAGGCGGCCGGCACACTTGACGATCGCGAATTACGCCACCTCGGCTACCAGTTGCTGGTCGCCGGCCATGAGACCACCACAAGCCTTCTCGGCATGTTGATGTTTCGGCTGTTGGAACGCCCCGAGTTGATGGCCGCCGTGCGCGCAGATCGCGATCTGGTGCCAACGGCCATTGAGGAAGCGCTGCGTTTCGACTCACCCGTGCACGGGCTGTTCCGCACCAACCGCACCGAGTGCGAGGTGCACGGCACCGAACTCGCAGCCGATACCAAACTGCAGGTGCTCTACGCCGCGGCGAACCGCGATCCAGAGCGCTTCGACACACCCGACGAGTTCCGTCTCGATCGGCCACGCTCAGAACTCGGACGCCATGTGGCATTCGGGTGGGGCATCCATTTCTGCATCGGTGCGCCGCTCGCGCGCCTGGAAACCCGTGTGGTGATCGAGGCCGTGCTCGAGCGTTGGCCCCACATTTCCCTCGCCGGTGACGCGGTGCGGAACGATTCGTTCGTTCTGCACGGGCTCACCCACCTTCCCCTCACCATCAGGAGACAACCATGAGCATTCTCGACTCGTTCCGCATCGATGGCCAGGTAGCGGTCGTCACCGGTTCCGGCCAGGGCATTGGTCGCGCGATCGCGTGGGCCCTGGCCGATGCTGGCGCGGACGTGGTGTTGAATGCACGCCGAATCAGCGACCTTGACATCACCGCTGCGGGCGTGCGCGACCGTGGCCGTCGCGCGCTCATCGTCGATGGCGACATCCGTGACTTTTCCGACACTGTGGCCGAGCGCACCATTGCCGAGTTCGGCCGTCTCGACATCTGGGTGAACAACGTCGGGGGTTCCGATGAGAAGGACGTGCATCTTCTCGTCGACACGTCCGATGACATCTTCCGATCGCAGTTGGAACTGAACCTCACATCGGCGTTCCAGGGTTGTCGTGCTGCCGCGGCGAATATGCCCGACGGCGGGGTGATTGTGAACATCACGTCGGGGGCCGGCACCCGCGGTTCGCCCTACACCGGGCCGTATGCGGCCGCCAAGGCCGGGCTGATCAACCTCACCCAGACGCTCGCCCTCGAATTGGCAGAGCGGGGTATCCGGGTGAACTCGGTGTCACCTGGTCCGGTGATCACCGAGGCCTACCTCGAGGTGTTGGGCGTGGAGAACCAGTTGGACGAGTTGGTGCGCACGATCCCGCTCGGTCGGGCCGGCACTCCCGATGACATCGCGTCGATGGTGTTGCTGCTCTGCTCCCCCGCGGGCGACTGGATCACGGGTGAACACCATCTGGTTGCCGGCGGACGCACCCAGCGCAGCTACCAGTACAAGCCAAAGGAGTCCTGATGGATGACACAACCGACACCAACTATGTGAACTCCTATGAGGACGTGTCGAAGTTCCACCTCGACACCGCCCGCGAACAGACCCTGCTCGATGCTCAGACCGAGTGCACCTTCATGTGGACCACCCGTACCGGTGACCCCGTCGGTGTGGTCATGAACTACGTGCACCACGACGGCCGGTTCTGGATCACCTGTACCCGTCAGCGCAAACGGGTCGCGGCAGTGGAGGCTCGGCCACGGGTGGCGGTGGCGATCACGTCGCGCGGCACCGATATTGGGGTGTCACAGGCCGTCACCTACAAAGGTGATGCGATCATCCACGATGACCGAGCCACCCTCGAATGGATGTATGCCGCGCTCGCCGCGAAGGTGCGCCCGGAGAGCACCGAGCGCCAAGAGGCCTTCATCCACCATCTCGATACCCCTGGGCGGGTCGTCATCGAAATCGTGCCGACCGACCGGATCGGCTTCGACTCCGAGGCGATGTTCAAGGGTTCGCCAGCTGGTCCAAGCCGCACGAAGGTCTGAGGCCGCGTATCGGTGCGCAGCCCACACGCTGCGCGTTACATGAAGGGATCGCGGCCATCCCACCCGTTCGCGGCGGCAGCGACCATCTCGTAGAAACCCACCAGGCCCGGTGAGCGCTCATACAACTCGATGAGATGGTCGGGGCCGTCAGCTGCGGTGCATTCCAAGAAGTGGAACCACACATCGGTGGAGGTGCGCGCGCTCATCACCGTGGCATACCCATGCGCATGAAGGTACGCGATCGCCGCCTCGAGGTCGTCGACGATGTGGGCCACATGGTGCAGCCCCGACTCATCCGGGCCGAACCGTTCCCGCACCGCGCTCGGGGTACTGCCGTGATCCTGCACCAGTTCGACCATCACCGATCCCCACTGCCCATATGCCGAACTGTGGTCGAACATCGACGCCTCGCCGCGATACCAGACCTCATCGAGTTCGATATGGCGCCGCACGATGAACGGTCCCGCACCGACCCGGGTGGCCCAGTGCGCCGCAGCCCGATCCACATCGGGCACTGCATAAGCAATCTGTGCCGGAGTTCCAAGCCCTGCAGGCACAACCATGTGCGGAGTGTAGAACCATCGACCACGTTCGATCAGATGTCGTTGTGGCACGCTGACGCCATGGACGACCGCACCGCCATCATCGACCTTGCCATCGCCTACACATGGGCCCTCGACACCCGCAACATCGATGGCCTCGACGAGGTGTTCACCCCCGATGCCACGGGCATGCTCCACGGCGTGGCCTGCGAGGGCCGCGATGCGATCAAAGAACGCATCGGCGGGGCGATTCTGCGTTTCGATGCCACCCAGCACCTGGTCGGCAACCATCAGGTCAGCGTCGATGGTGATGAGGGGACGCACCGCTGCCAACTGCAGGGTCAGCATGTGCTCGAGGGCACTGAGGGTGGCGACACCTTCATCGTCGGCGGCTACTACGAAGATCGGGTGGTGCGCACCGCCGACGGGTGGCGCATTGCGCATCGTCTGATGCAACAGACATGGACCTCGGGCAACCCTGCAGTGGTGCGTCGCTGATCTGCACGACCTCTATCGACTGCAGGGCACCGGGACACGGCCAGTAACGTGGCCACGAGATCGCCGCGCTGCCGCGGCACCCCGCTACCCACCACAACGGAGCATTTGATGATCCCCACCTCCACCCGCATCGTCACCCTGCAGGCCCGGCCAGAACCCGGAGGCGATCCAAGCCCGGACATGTTCGCTGTGGAGGAGCGCCCGTTGCCGACCCCGGGTGATGGACAACTGGTACTGCGCAACATCGCGATGAGCGTCGACCCTTCGATGCGGGGCCGTCTCGATCTTGGAGAAAAGCAGTACACCACGAATTTTCAGATCGGCGAACCCCTCGACGGGTCAGCTGTCGGCCAGGTGCTGGCATCGAATAACCCCGACATCGCGGTGGGCGATGTGGTGCGACACCGGGCTGGCTGGCGTGACCACGCGGTGATCGACGGCGCCACCGCCTACCGCATCGACGCCGACGCTGCCCCGGTGGGTGCATGGCTGGGCGTGCTCGGCCAAACCGGATTCACCGCATGGGTCGGCTTGAAGCGGGTTGGTGAACTTCACGATGGCGACACCGTGTTCATCTCGGCTGCGGCCGGTGCTGTCGGGTCGGCAGCAGGACGTTTCGCACGTCTACTCGGCGCCGCGCGCGTGGTTGGGTCCGCAGGTGGCGCGGCGAAAGTGGCGCAACTGGTGAACGAACTCGGGTACGACGACGCGATGGACTACCGCGCGGAGGACCCGCGCGACGGAGTTCCACGTCTCGCACCCGATGGCATCGATCTGTACTTCGACAACGTGGGAGGACCCCACCTTGTGGCCGCGTTGCACAACATGTCGATCGGTGGTCGCGTGGCACTGTGCGGCATGATTTCGCAGTACTCCCCCGATGGTCGCGGACAGGACATCAACCATCTGATCGAAGCGGTTCTGCGGCGGGTGACCATCCGTGGGTTCATCGTCCGCGATCACGAGGACATGCGCCCCGAATTCGAGTCGACGGTGGCCGGGTGGCTGCGCTCCGGTGAGGTCGAGGCCCTGCAGACGGTGACCGACGGCATCGATCACGCGGTTGAGGCCTTCCTCGGCATGTTGCGTGGTGGCAACATCGGCAAGGCGCTCGTGCGTCTCGACACCGACTGGGAGGTGTGAACGGTGGCCGAACCCTCTACGGCTCGCGGGCTTGCTGCCGCCGATCACGATGCCCTTCTCGGTGCGCGTTGCACCGCATGTGACGTGCAGATATTCCCGGCGCAGGCGGCCTGCCCTCGCTGCGGGGCACCCACCGCCGACTGTGCTCTGCCCGAGCGCGGCGTGTTGTGGAGTTGGACGGTGCAACGATTCCGCCCGAAGCCGCCCTATGAGGGCCCCGACGAGTTCGAGCCCTATGTGGTTGGTTATGTCGACCTTGGTGATGTGAAGGTCGAGGGACGACTGGACGGTCGCCCGGTCGACGCCTGGACCATCGGCGACCCGGTTCGCCTCGAACTTGGGGAACCCGACGACGATGGCACGGTGTGGACATACCGCTGGATTGCCGATGACGGAGGTGCCTCATGAGCGTGTCGATTATCGGTGTGGGGTTGCACCCCTTCGGCCGTTTCGACATCACCGGTCGGGAGATGGGTCTGATCGCCGCTCGCGAGGCGCTCGCCGATGCCGGTGTGGAATGGGAGCAGGTCGGTTTCGCCGCCGGGGGTAGCCGCGACAGCGGGTACGCCGCAGCGCTTGTGAGCGAACTGGGTCTCACCGGTGTGCCGTTCATGCAGGTCTACAACGGTTGCGGCACGGCCGGTAGCGCGGTGCTGGCCTGCGCACAGGCGATCGAGTCGGGTGCTGCCGAGATCGCCCTCGCTGTCGGGTTCGACAAGCATGCGCGCGGCGCTTTCGGTTCGAACCCCGCCGATTACGGCCTACCCATGTGGTACGGCCGTGACGGGATGATGGTGACCACACAGTTCTTCGCCTTGAAGACCCAACGATACCTGCACGAGCACGGCCTCGATGAACGCCTGCTCGGCGAGATCACCGCCACCGAGTTGCATAACTCCTCGCTCAATCCGAATGCATGGCGCCGCAATGCTCTCAGTGTCGACGAGATCATGGATGCCCAGATGGTGAACGATCCGCTCACCTCGTACATGTTCTGCAGCCCGAGCGAGGGTGGCGCGGCGGTGGTGTTGGCCTCCACCGAGGTGGCCCGCACCATCAGCGACCGCGCGGTTGAGGTGCGGTCGCTCGAGTTCCGCACCCGTCGTTTCGGCACGTTCGAGGTCTTCAACCCGTGGCTCGCGGCCGAGTTGACCGACAGCGCCACTGTCGACGCTGCTAGTGCCGCGTTCGCGGCGGCGGGATGCCGGCCGAGCGATGTCGACGTTGCCCAACTGCAAGACACCGAAGCCGGTGCTGCGCTCATGCACCTCGCCGAATGTGGCTTCTGCGATCACGGTGAACAAGCCGAGTTGATTCTTGATGGTGGCCTCGGTGTGCACGGCCGATTACCGGTGAACACCGACGGTGGCCTGATCGGCAATGGTGAGCCCATCGGTGCCAGTGGATTACGCCAGATCGTCGAATGCGTGACCCAACTGCAGGGTCGCGCCGGCGAGCGTCAGGTACCCAATGATCCCGAGATCGGGTTCACCCAGGTGTATGGAGCACCCGGCATCAGCGTGTGCGCCGTGCTCTCTCGCTAGCACCGGCGCGGTGGTGACCGCACGAAATCACTACAGTTCATCGGGCATACGACCATCACAGGGGGTAGCCCAATGAATGCCGACAACACCTGGTTCTGTGACTCCGATCTCGAGGATCGTTTTCCTGCGTGGACACGCGGCAACGCCGCCGATGTGTTCCCCGACCCGTTCAGCCCCCTCGGCCAGTGGCTGGTGCTGCGTGAGGGCATGGCACCCGCTCTGCGCAACGCGTACATCACCATCGGTGCCCTTGACTACGACGAGTTCGTCGACCCATACCGGCCTGACCTGTTCAAGATCTTCGGCGGCTACCCGTATAACCCGTTGACCCTCACTCGCATCCTCGGTGCACGTATGCCGGGTGCGTCGCCCGAGATGATCGACCAGGCCTTCTTCGACGAGCGCGACGAAGTGCCGCCGTACGAGCATGCCGACTGGCACGACTCCGATGTACATGAGGCCCGCCTTGGTGCATCGCTCGGTTGGGCGATGTCGGCCACCGAGCTGCCCGACCTCGATGAGGATCGTGAACTGGCACGACAGTTGCGTGAGACCCGGCCCGACCTGTCGACAGCGCGTGACGCCGCGCTCATCGCCCGTGCCCGCGCGATGATGGGGCACCTGCAGCAGGTGTTCGAATCCGCGATGACCGTGTCGTCGCTGTCGGCGCTGGGCACCGGTGCCATCGCGGCGATCTGTGACGCCCTGGGTGACCCGACCATGGGTATCCGCCTGCTCGCGGGCATTGAAGTTGACTCGGCCGCCCCATCGCACGCCATGTGGGATCTCGGCCGTGCCGCAGCCGCTTCTCCCAGCGTAAGTGCCGCATTCGAGGCCGGCCCCGACGAGGTACTGGATCGTCTGCGTGCCGACGGTGGGGCTGACGCCACCGCATGGCTGGCCGATTTCGATCAGTTCTTGCACGATCACGGCTTCCGCGGCCAGAACGAGTACGACCTGCGGGCGCCATCGTGGGAGTTGCGGCCCCGTATCGCCCTTGCGGCGATCGACCTGATGCGCCGCTCCGACGAGTCCCAGGCACCGAAGGTGCGCGCCGCAGCATCGGTGGCCGAGCGTGATCGCATCGCTGCCGATATCCGCGCGAAGATCGCCGGTGATGCCGAGACTGCGGGCACCTTCGAAGCTGCCCTCCAGTCCGCACAGTTGTTCCTCGCGGGTCGTGAACGCGCCAAGACCAACACGGTGCGGGTCATCAACGAAGCCCGCGTGGCGCTCTATGAGTACGGACGGCGTCTCGTGGAACGCGGCGTCATCGACGACGTGCAGAAACTGTTCATGGTGACCGATGCCGAACTCGACAAGTTGCGTCACCATCCCGAGACGATGACCGACCTCATCGAGCAGCGCTGGGTGCAGTACCAGGAACTGTTCGAGGTGGAGCCGGTGTTCGTTGTGAACAAGGTGGTGCCGGGCCTCGACGAGATGACCCGTCGTGACGCCAAGTCGGTGAGCGCCGCTGGCGTCGGCGCAGTGCTACAGGGGTCTGCTGGATCAGGTGGCACGGCCACCGGTCGCGCCCGCATCATCCGCGACGCCGCCGACCCGATGGGTCTCGAACCCGGCGATGTGCTGATCGCTCCTCAGACCGACCCGTCATGGGTGCCGTTGATGGTTCCCGCCGCCGCAGTGGTGGTGAACGTGGGTGCCCAAGGCAGTCACGCCATGATCGTGTCGCGCGAGTTGGGCATCCCGTGTGTGGTGTCGGTGGCCAACGGCACCGACATCATCCCCGACGGTGCGATGGTGACGGTGGACGGCAATGCCGGCACGGTCACGATCGACAGCCTCGACTGATCGGCTACCCAGGAACCGGTGACGTCGTCGGTCAGCGCCCGCTGAGTCGGCGCGCGGCTGCCACATCGAAATAGTCGGCATCGAGGGTGATCATGCCGTCGCGCACGGTGTGCAGTGTCCACCCGGGAATCCGACCATCGGGGAACACGCACCACCACTGGCTCCACGCGACGGTGTCGTCGCCGGCCATATCGACAAGTTCGAAGGTGATGCTCCGTTCGGGCATCTCAGAAGCCATCCGGGCCATGTACGCCGCGATGGTGTCACGGCCCTCGAAGCGGCCGTAGACCTGATCGGTGAACACCGCGTCCGGTGCGAACAGGTCGGTGAGGCGGGTGTAGTCGGCGGTGTCTTGAATCTCCCAGAACCGGCGAATCACATCGACCGCCGCGCCGTCGGAGCCGGCCATACCCGCCGAGATACCGGCTGCGCCGGACAGGTCGGGGGTGGGCCCGTCGGGTCGCAGTTGGGCATACGCCGCGCTGTCCACATAATCGGCAACGAATTGCACTTTGGCGTCATCACCGATGCGGTACAGGCTTTGGCCCGGCACTTCCGTCCGGTCGGGACCCACCACCATGATCCAAGTGGCCCAAGCCACATTGCGATCGCCCACGGTGCGCCAGTCGGCGAACGTCACACCGGCAGCGGGTACGAGTTCTTCCATATGCGCCATGAATGCACGCAGTTGGTCGTGACCGCGCTGGGCTCCCATGAACGGGTCGAAGTACACGGCGTCATCGGCGAACAACTCGAGCAGGCTGGTGTAGTTCTGGGCGTCTTCAACCGCGCCGAAGCGCGCGGCGATCTGCGCAGCAGGTCCGTTCATATGTGGTGCTCCCTCGTGATGACCGTTGCATCCCAGCGTAGGAATCTGTGACGGTGGACGATCAGTCGGACGTCATGGTGCATGCGCGAGCCGGCGCCGTGACAGGGCAACTCTCAGTCGTCCGGCAATGCCTTCTGGGTAGATCACTGCGGCCACCACCAAAGCAAAGCCGCCAATGGTGACGTCCCATTCGCCCGACCCCTCACCGATGCGATCGAGGGCGTGGAACACCACCCCTGATGAGGCGAGCAGCCCCGCCACCAGGGCACCAGAGATTGACGTGACCCCACCGAGGTAGGTGAATGCCACCAGGGTCAATGACGCGATCACGCCGAATGTGGTGGCCGATACCTGACCAAAGCGATATCCGATCAGGCAGCCACCGAGGCCCGCGATGAATGACGACATGGCATATGCCTGCAACTTCACCCGCGCCACGCTGATGCCGACAGCGGCGGCAGCTCGTTCGTTCGAGCGCACGGCAAGGATGCGCCGACCTGTGGCGCTTGCACGTAGGTTCATCACGCCGACCACCACGATGATGAGGATCGCCAGAACCAGCACCCCGAACACGGCCCGTGACGGATCATCAGCTCCCACCAAGCCGAGATCCATGCCGAAAAATGTTGGGTTCGGAACTCGTGCACCACCGGTGGCGGCGTCACCGACGTAGGTGGGATTCTTAAAAACGAATTCCACAATGGCAATACCACCCGCCAATGTGACCACCGCGAGTTCGGTGCCGCGCACACGCATGGCGGGCACAGCCAACAGCACGCCGACGATGGTGGCGATGCCGGCGGCGAGCAGCGGGGCCACGGGGAAGGGCACGCCGAGGTCGGTGGCGAGACGTGACAGCGAGAACGCCCCCACCCCAGCCAGGACCATGTGAGCGAGCGACACCTGACCGGCGAAACCGGTCAGCACCACCAGCGATAACGACAACACCATCGCAGTCATCGATGTGATCACTGCACCGCGCCACAGCGGCCCCAGCGCGACCACGCCGATGACAGCGCATGCGATGGCCACGGCGGCCGGTATCGGCCGCCATTGCACCGGCGGCACCACGGGCAGTCGCCACGCGGTGTCATCGCCGCGGCCCGGGATGCTGCGTCCCACCATCAACATCACAACCAGGATCACCACAAACGGCAGGCCTTCGCGCGCTCCGTATCGCGGGAACCACGGCAGATCGACCTGCAACTTCACGAACACCGATTGCATGAGGCCGATCGCGACACCCGCCGCAACGGTGATGGGAATGGACCGAAACCGCCCGCAGAGCACCGCACCGAGGGCGGGCACGAGGAACCCGAAACTGAAGGTGGTGGCCGAGAGCGACACCATCGGCGACGCGAGGATGACCACCGCGGCGCCGCTGGCAGCCGCGAGGGCAAAACCAGCAACTGCAGCGGCATCGGGTGATCGACCGAGGAGCACAAGGCCTTTGGCATTCGACGCGGCGGCTCGCACAACAAGTCCGAACCGTGTGAATCGCCACACCACCGCGGTCATGGCGGCCGCTGCGATGACGATGGCCATCAGCCACAGTCCGTCGGCCGACACCACGATCGTGTCGCTGAACCGCACGGGATCACGCGGCAGGATCGGATCAACCCGCAGACCGGTGTCGTCGCCGAAGCGGCGGCCGATGATGCCCATGGTGGCCACGAGTACTCCGATGGCCGCCACCACACGCGCCAATTCGGGTGCGCGCGCGAGGCGCCGATAGACCACGCGGTGCAGCAGCACCGCGATGGCCGTCGTGGTCAGTACCGCGATCGCGAACGACGGCCACCGTCCGATATCGCCACCAAGATCGGTGCGCGCCGGCATGCCGGGAACTGGCCATGGGTAGGCCCCCCGTCGCAGATCGGCATACACATAACCTCCCCAGGTAGCCACCGCTCCGTGTGCAAGGTTGACAATGCCCGACCCCTGGTGAGTGATCAGCAGTCCCAGCGCGAACGCGGCGATCACCGCCCCGGCGGCCGATCCCGACAGGATGTAGTAGGTGTAATCGGCCATCAACCCCCGCCGTTCTAGGGCAGGTAATCGATCGCGGACACGGAGTCGAAGCCGGGCAGCGTGGCCACGTCACCATCGTCGGTGTAGTACCCGACCGGCAGACTGAATCCGCAGACCGATGGGAATGCAGCCACCACCCCACAGTGAATGGTCTCCCCATTCGGGAACGATCCCGGTGCGTCGCCGCTGGCCATGACCGCAGCGATGGCCTCGCCATCAACGGCCACTCCGTCGTCCGCCAACATGTTCGCCACCCGGGCCAGCGTGCCGATCATCGTGACGGCTAACGCGCCAAGGCCAGCACCGCTGGCGCCATCGCCTGAGCCATCGTCGAGCATCGCTTCGAACTCAATTGACGCCATCGAATCGTCAGACTCGCCAACCCCCACGAACATCCATCCCGCGGCGTCGTCGCCGACCACATCCAGCACATCAGATCCGGCACAGATCGCGGTGGAAATCGCGGGCGTGTCGATGCCGAGCAGGGCGCGGCCGCGCATGGCCCCGATACAGCCGGCATCGGAATACAACGACACGAGAAGGTCAGGGTCGCCGGCCGCAGCTTCGCGAATCAATGCTTGGAAACCGGCATCGGTTTCGTTGTCGCCACCTTTGATCGACACGTAGTCGATCCCCGCGGCGGTGAGGGCATTCGTCAGGTCGGTCTCGGAGGTGTTTGCGCCGATGTTGTCCGCACTCACGATGCCAACGCTCTGCGCACCGATGTGCTCGACGGCGATGGCCGCGATCACCCCCATGGTGGTGAGGTTGCCGCCGGTGACGAACTGCGCGTCAGCGGAGTAGTCGCTCGGCAGGATCGGTAACGCGCCGAATACCGGCACTCCGGCCGCGCTGAAAGTGGTGTAGCCGGGGAAGATGTCGAGGCCAAGAAGCACCATGTCCACCCCCATGCCGGTGAGGGACTGAGCGCATTCTTGGGAGCTATCGGGGGATCCGGCCGCACGGCAGTGCTCCATCACGATCGGGCGGCCGCCGAGTCCGCCGTGGTCGTTGAGGTAGGCCACCGCTCGGTCGAGATCGGTGCGCATTTCCGGGAAGTCGAGCCCGGGCACACCCTCGGTGTTGACCATGCCGATCAGAATTGGTTCGCCATCGGCTGGTGCCCGCCACGAGAACCCATCGGCGGGTTCGGGGTCGGCGACTGGTGAGTCGTCGGTGCTGCTGTCATCGCCCGCGGGCTCCTCGGTCGGCGGGTCGTCACCGGCGACCTCGTCGGTGGCACCGTTGGCCGGGTCGTCATTGGTTCCTTCGTCGGAGACCGCATCATCGGTGACCGCATCGTCGGTGGCGTCATCCGGCTCGGCTGCAGCGGTCGTCGGCGAGGCCGCGGGTGCAGCCGTCGTCTCCGGCGCAGCATCGTCGCCTCCGCCGCAGGCTGCGGTGAATGTCATCGCCACAGCGATGACCAATGCGGTTGTCCGTGTCATGTTCCCCCCGAACGTGTGGACGTATGAAACGAGTACTCAGGCGAGCAGGTGATCGGGCACCCAGCTGCCATGCGCGCCATAAGGCACGCGTCGCGGCAGGTGCACGGTGGCCACCGGCGGGCCGGAGAAGTTCTGCGCGTCGATGATCACCATCTTCGACCGATCACTCGCCGTGTCGTGCGCCAGGCTGATGATCCATCCTTCATCTTCGCCCGCATCAGGTGAGGCCGGGGCGAATACCGGCTCGGCGCCACGCACACCGGCCCCCAGATGGTGTTCGAGGCAGGCGCCGGTCTCAAGGTCGTACTTGTACAGCCGGTCGCCATACACAGGTTCTTCGGCGTTGCCCTCACCGTCAAGCGCCATCAAGTATCCGTAGCGCGCACGCTGGCCAACCAGGCGGTCGTCGACGCGACCGAAGTCGCCGGGACGATCATCGATTTGCTCTTCGGTCACGGTGCCGGCCGCAAGGTCGATGCTCCAACGATGCAGTCGGCCGACCTCGGCATAGTCGTCATTGCTGCTGCTGAAGGCCTCGCGCTGCCGCGACACATCGATGGTGATGTGGGTGTCGGTCTCGTAGGCATTCACCGGATGGAACACGTAACACGGGTCGATCTCGATCCAGCGCACATCATCATTGGTGCCATTGCGGGGCATCACTCCAAGGCGGGCACCGGCGTCGCGTTGGAACTGGAACGGCATGCCCCCGGTGATGGCGGCCTCCAAATCGAACAGCACCGGCAGGTCCATGAACACCACATGGTTCTGGGTGACGTTGAAGTCGTGCATCATCACCATGTTCGGAATCTCGATACCTTCGAACTGGGTGAGCGTGCCGTCCGGAGCGATACGGATATAGCGCAGGTGCGGAGCTTCGAAGTTCAGGTAACTGAAGCCGATGAGTTCACCGGTGATCGGGCAGATCTTCGGATGCGCGGTGAGCCCGGTGGTGAGGGCACCGCCACAGTTCTCATACCCGATCGTGTTCAAGTCGCCATCGAGACGCCACGGCCAATGCCCTTCTTCAAGGCACAGCAGTGAGCCGTTGTGCGGCAGCACATGGGTGTTGCCGGTGCCACGCGACAGGTCTCCCATGCCCGCCATCGGGTCATTGAGGGGGTCGGTGACGTTGGGCGTGCGAATGAACCGGTTGCGGTACCACTCGGCTCGACCTCCGCTGAGACGGACGCCGTGCACCATGCCGTCGCCGAAGAACCAGTGCGGTGAGGATCCCGATGCCGGGTTGGGTCCCGTGCGCACGTAACGGCCCTCGAGAGCGGGGGGGATCGTCCCCTCAACCTCAAGCTCGAACTCGTCGCGCTCATCCAATACGGGGGCCCAGTTGCCGCGGAGATGCCACGGACGGGTGCTCTGTTCTGCGGTGACGTCGGTGCTCATGGCGGGACGGTAGCACACTCCCGAATTGAACGTACCCAGAGTACGTTCGATGGTCCTGGTCGGGTACGGTGCGCTCATGAACCCGGCCACACCCCCGTTGCTGCGCCGACGTCCCGGTCGGCCACGCGGCGGGACACCGGTCGCCAATCGCGACACGCTGGTGGCCGCTGCCGTATCGACGGCACGGCGCCACGGTGCCGACACCACCATGGACGACATCGCGGCGACCGCTGCCGTAGGCAAACCGGTTCTGTATCGCTACCTCGGTGACCGCGCCGCAGTTGTTGACTCACTGTCGGAGTGGTTGACCGAGCAGGTGAAGGCCGCGACGCTCGGCAATATCAACCCTGCCGATCCGCCCCGCACCGCATTGCACTCCGCGGTCGCCGGTTTCGTCGACACCGTCGTGGCTCAACGCGGCGTGTTCTTGTTCGTCAATGCCGGCGGACATGACGTGGCCGTGTTCGATCGGTTAATCCGCGGCGCGGCCACACCACTGGCGGAGGTGTTCAGCGGCACGCACACGGCCGCATCCGCACTGACCCGATCGCTCGCGGTGGTCGGCATGTTGCAGATCACGGTGACCGCATGGCTCATCGAGCCCCACTGTTCAGCGGATCAACTCGTTGACGATCTCGTCGATCTGCTGTGGTCGGGCATCGGCACGACCATCACCTGATCGACCATCGCACGTCCGAGGCCTCAGCGTCGGGCCACGACCACGTCGCGGGTGGCCGCCCACGTATCGAGCAGGGGCAGCACCACCTCACGGTCAGCGGTGGGCAATGTGAGCACCGCGCGGTCAACACCTTCGGCGAACAATGCAGTCAGCCCATCGGCATCGGTGGTGGCACCGAAAACCGACACCTGCACCTCGGCTGGGTCACGGCCCTCCTCTGCGCAGGCGGCAGCCAAACGCTCTAGCCGGTCTGCCAACGATGTCCGGGCCGAGATGGGCAGCCATCCATCGGCCCACCGGGCCACATTGCCGAGAAGGCGTGGCCCGACACCCCCACCGAGATGAATCCGCGGACCCCCGGGCTGCGCAGGCTTGGGCCACTGCCATGTGGGTGGCACCGTCACATGCGACCCCGCATACGACGCCTCGTCGTTGCGCCACAGGGCGCGCATGGCCTCGACCGCCTCGCGGGTGCGATCCCAACGGGTGGCGAAGCCGTAGCCGTGGCTGGCCATCTCTTCGCGGTTCCATCCAATGCCCACGCCGATCTCACAGCGACCACCACTGAGATGGTCGAGGGTGCTGATCTGTTTCGCGGTCCAGATCGCATCGCGCTGACCGAGCAGCAGCACACTGGTGCCAAGACGAAGCGTGGAGGTCACCGCAGCCGCCATCGATAACGCGACGAATGCGTCATGGAGATGCGCGTACTCGTCGGGCAGGGGTGCGCCGTCCAGACTGCCCGGCCACGGCGACTCGCGACTTGTCGGGATATTCGAGTGCTCGGGCACCCACAGTGATTCGAACCCGCGAGCTTCGGCTTCGCGCGCGAGTTCGTCGGGGCGAATCGCAGTATCGGCCGACATCAACGTGATGCCGATACGTACCTGCTCGGCCGGTCGACGAGGTTCGGTCATCGCAACGGCACCAGCGGTGACGGGTCGTCGATGAGATCGGCGCGAAGGTGCCGCTTCAAGATCTTGCCCGACATGCCACGCGGCATCGGCTCGTCACGCACCACCAGGTACCGCGGTTGTTTGTAGTCGGCGAGCGTGTCGCGACAGGCGGCGACGATCACGGCGGGGTCCACTGGCGCTCCGGCGCTGAACACGATGACCGCCGGGGTTTCACCCCAGCGGTCGTCGGGCACACCGACGACGGCGACTTCGACGAGACCGTCCACACCGGCCAGCAATCGTTCGATTTCTGCGGGGTACACGTTGAGGCCTCCGGAGATCAACATGTCTTTCACCCGGTCGACGACATACAGATACCCGTCGTCGTCGAGGCGTCCGAGGTCGCCGGTGTGCAGCCATCCGCCGCGCAGGGTCTCCGCTGTTGCATCGGATCGGTTCCAATAGCCGGCCATCACCTGCGGCCCGGCCAACAGGATCTCGCCCACATCACCGGTGGGCACATCGTTGTCATTCTCGTCGGCGATACGTACCTGGCCGTGCAGCACCGGAAGGCCAGCAGACCCCACCTTGGTGAGCGCATCCGCATTCGGCAAGATCGTTCCAGCCGCCGACGATTCGGTGAGGCTGAACATCTGCAGCATCGGCACCCCGCGTGCCTGCACCGCACGCAGCAGAGTGGGTGGCACCGATGCACCGCCCGAACAGGCGATGCGCCACGACGACAGGTCGGTTGTGTCCCAGCGCGGATGGTCGACGAGTTGCTGAATGATGACCGGCACGGCAAGCAGCGCCGTCACCCGTTCGATCTCGAAGAGGTCGAATAACCGGTCGGGGTCCGCTGCTGGTTCCAGCACAAGAGTCGCGCCCGACCAGTAGCAGAACAGGAACAATGCAAGACCGCCGGTGAACGCGAGAGGGAACGGCAACGCGATGCGATCCGCCGGCGACAGCGACAAGGCCTGCGCCCACCCTTGTGACGCCGCATCGAATGAGCGATGGGTGAGGACCGCGCCTTTCGGGTCGCCGGTGGTTCCCGACGTGTAACAGATGAACGCGGGATCGTCGTCGGCGGTGTCGCACCAGGGTGCGGGTACGTCGGTGCGGCGCAGCGCGTCAAGGTCATCGATGCGCTGCACGGCAGTGGAGGTGTCGACGAGGTCGCAGATTCCCGCCAGGTCGGCATCCACCATCAACATGCTCGCCCCGGCATCGGCCACCACATAGGCCACTTCGGTGGCGGTGAAACGAGTGTTCACCGGCACGATCACTGCGCCGAGCTTCCATGCGGCCACGCTGACTTCACACCACTGCGGGCAGTTCCCCGCGAGTATCGCGATGCGATCACCATGGGTGATGCCACGCTCAGCAAGGCCAGCAGCCAGAGCGTCAGTGCTCGCGTCGAGTTCGGACCATGAGATATCGCTGCCCGCCCAACGAATGGCGGTGGCGTCTGGTTGCCAACGCGCCCAGAACTGTCCGATCGCTGCAAGGTTCATATCGTCGTAACCCCCCGGTGACGTGATCGAATGCGACGCTAGTTCCACCCCTCACAGCACCCGGAGGCGGAATCCGCTGTGGTGTGACGTCCGACACGTGACGAGTCACAGGTCGGTGTCATCATCTGGTGATGGGAGCACTCGATGGTGTGAAAGTTCTCGATCTGTCGGTGATGATTTCCGGCCCACTGTCAGCGATGATCCTCGCCGACCAAGGAGCCGACGTCATCAAGGTCGAGTCGCCGGGCCTGGGCGACATCATGCGATTCCTTGGCACCAACAAGGGCGGCATGACCGGCATCTTCAACAACAACAACCGTGGGAAACGATCCCTGGTGGTCGACCTCAAAAAAGACGAGGGTCGCGACCTGCTCCTCGATCTCGTCGCTGATGCCGACGTGTTCATTCAGAACTTCCGGCCCGGCGCCATGGAGCGTCTCGGACTGGGCTACGACGACCTCGCTGCGGCCAACCCAGATCTGATCTACGTGTCAATCTCCGGGTACGGCCCCGACGGCCCGTTGTCGCATCGCCGCGTCTACGACAACGTGATCCAGGCCGCATCGGGACTTGCCTCGGTGCAGACCGACCCGACGACCGGCGTCCCGTCAATGTATCGCACGTTGATCTGCGACAAGGTCACCTCGTTGAATGCCGCACAAGCGATCAGCGCCGCTCTGTTCGCCCGCGCCTCGGGACGATGCCGTGGCCAACACATCGTGATCGCCATGCTCGATGCCGCGATGGCGTTTCTGTGGCCCGACTCGGGCATGGACGCCGCACTGCTTGACGACGATGTGAACCGCACACCCACCCTGGCCGCGAACTACACCCCCACACAGATGGCCGACGGCTACGTGTCGACCGGCGCGGTGTCCGACTCGGAGTTTGCTGGCCTGTGCGCGGCGCTGGGCCATCCAGAAATGGCCGAGGATCCACGCTTCGCCGATGCGCTGTCGCGCACCCAGAACGCCGGGGCCATGATCACTCTGATCCGCGAGTACGCGGCCGCCACAACGGTGGACGACTTTTTGCAAGGTGCAGAGGAACACGATGTGCCGGCATCGGCCATCCACACCATTGACGAACTCGCCGACTTGCCACAGGTCACGCACAACGAGGTGTTCATCGAACGTGAACACCCTCTGGCTGGCAATATCCGCGAGGTGCGACCCCCTGCTCGTTTCTCGGCCACGCCGAGCGCCGCCGGTGCACCGGCTCCGGGATTTGGTCAGCACTCCGATGAGATCGCCACCGAACTCGGCCGTGACGCGGCCGCGTTACGTGCTGCTGGTGTGATCTTCTGACGCGGACCGAGCACCGGCGCGCTCAGCACTAGCGTCGCCGCCATGGAGGCCACACCTGCTGGTGACGCGCGCACGCGTGTGCTCACACGTCATGCCGCCACGGTTGGTACTCCACACGTCATCGTCAACGCCCCGGGTCGCGTGAACCTCATCGGCGAACACACGGACTACAACGATGGCTATGTTGCTCCCGTCGCATTGGCGATGGGCACCACCGTTGCCGCATCGCGAATTACTGGTGACCATCTGCGAGTGACAGCGGCTGGCTTTGGTGACACGGTGATCAACCTCGCCGATCCAATGCGCGATGTGCCGGAGTGGGCCCACCACATCGCTGGTTGTGCGGCGGTCTGCGCACACCACGGCAAAGACGTTGTGGCCTCTGCGCTGACGATCGACACCGACCTCCCCGTCGGTGCTGGCGTGTCATCATCGGCCGCTTTGGAGATCGCGGTGCTCAGCGCCCTCGCATCTCTCGCCGGGCATAAGATCACTCCGACCGCCATCGCGCGGCTGGCCCAGAAGGTGGAGAACGACTGGGTCGGGGTGCCGAGCGGCATCATGGACCCAATGGTGATCGCCGGTGCCCGCGCTGGCCACGTCATGGTGATCGACTGCGCCGATCTCACGATGACCCACACCCCGATCAACGATGACATCACTATCGCTGTGCTCGACACCGGTACCCGGCGGCGCCTCGCCGATGGCGCTTACGCCGACCGTCGAGATGCCTGTGAGCGCGCAGCCGCGATGCTTGGCGTTGCATCGTTGCGAACCGCCGATCTCGACGCGGTGAACACCCTGTCGGATCCGTTGCTGCGGCGACGTGCGCGCCATGTGGTGACCGAGAACGCACGTGTGCATCAACTCATGGCCGCTGTTGCCGATGGCGATACGGCGACGATGCGCGCGGTCATGGCCGCGGGTCACGCCAGTTTGCGTGATGATTTCGAGGTGTCGTCACCGGCGCTCGATGCCATCGTGACCTCCGCGGTTGCAGCCCCCGGATGTGTGGGTGCGCGCATGACCGGCGGCGGCTTTGCCGGATGCGCAGTGGCGTTGGTGCACCGCGAGGCGACCGCGGCATTCACCACCGCCGTGCTCGACGGATACGCCAGTGGCGATCACCGCGCGCGTGTGTGGTGCGGGCCACCAGCAGCAGGGGTCACCATCTCCACCTGATGGCGGGCACGGCGATCACCGACCACCATGACCATGGTCAGCCGTGTTCGCTATGTCGTGGTGCTGACGCGATACGACCATTCGTAGGTTCCCGCAGCGAGTTGATGGTTCGGTGCCACATCCGGGCCACAACTGGCGGTCCCCACCCCACGGTGCGCCACGTCGAGGTGTACGAACAGCCCGGGGCTGTCGACGAGTTCATGGTCGACACCGGCGTGGATCATGTCGTGAACGTCGTGGCGGATCGCCGCAATATGCAACGGCTGTGAGAAGTCATCGAAGCGCACCGTGACGCCACGGGCAGTGTCGATGAGTTCGAACCAGCGGCAGTCGGTGCGCAAGCCGTACTCCTGTGGCACGAGATAGGCCAAGGTGTCGATCGGCGCCTCCCACACACCGAGCATCGCGGATGCAGCACGATCCGGGTAGTTCTCATGCGGGCCCCTCCCCCACCAGCGCATGCGATCAAACCCGCTGAGCAGACACCACCGCACCCCCACCCGGGGAAGGTCGGCGTGCTCGGCCGGTACGACCACCCGGTGATGATGACGGGTACCTCCGCCGCGTCCGGACGGATGTGCCGGTGTTGCATCATGCGCACTATCGACCAGGTCGGCCGCGTTGTGCGTGTGCACACCTGCGTTCTGCCAGCGACGCCACGCCTGGCCGCCCACACCCAATCGTTCAGCAAGGTCGGGCATCAGTTTGAACCCGTCGTTATCGGTGGGTGCGCGCAGCAGCCACAGTTCAGGACCGACGATGACCGTGGGGTCGATATCACCACCGCCGCGACGGCGCACCGGTGCGGTGCTGCCGTGCAGCACCACCTCGTCCCAAGCCACCACGTGACCAGCTGGTGCCCACCAGGTGTCGTCACGGGTGCACCACTCGATATGCACACGGTGATCAGCACTCGGAGCCGCATCCATGCCGGCCTGCACGCCATCAGGGAGATCGACCTCGGTGCTCTGGCCGGCGGGCAGTATTCCGATGCGCAGTCGCCCACGGCGACGAACCCGACCATCGACACGATGCGCCCAAGTCGCCACCAGGTCATCACAGCCGGTGAACGACCTCCGGTTGGTGACGATCAATCGTGGACGTCGACCGCGGGTGGCCATCTCGGTGGTGACTGGCCGGTGCACCCACGTCACTTCGCGCAATGCCGGATGTGGCTCGAGATCCGATGACATCAGCCCGTCGGCCACAAAGTTCCCATCGTGAGGAGCATCACCGAACTGTCCGCCGTAGGCCAGGACGCGACGACCATCGGCAAGGGTGCGTCGCAGCCCGTGGTCTTTCCATTCCCAGATGAACCCACCCTGCAGGCCATCACAGCTGTCGATCGCCGCCCAGTAGTCAGCGAGCCCGCCGTTGGAGTTGCCCATCGCATGGCTGTATTCGCACATGATCAACGGGCGATCGGCGCCACTGTGGGCGTAGGCCACGATGTCGTCCACGCTCGGATACATCGGACAGACCACATCGGTGACTGCGCGACCGCCATCGGCCCACCCCTCGATGCGTACCGCATCCTCGTAGTGCAGTGGGCGAGTCGGGTCGGCGCGGCGAATCCATCCGGCGAGAGCGTGATGCGAGGTACCCAGCCCACTTTCGTTGCCGAGGCTCCACATGATGATGCTCGGATGGTTGCGGTCGCGGGTCACCATGCGCGACCCACGGTCGAGCCAGGTGGCTGCGTAGTCAGCGCGGTCGCTCAGTGACCGGTTATGCGCGTGGCATTCGATATTTGCCTCGTCGATGACGTAGAAGCCCAGTTCGTCGCAGAGGTCATAGAAGATGTCGGCGTTCGGGTAGTGCGCGGTACGGATGGCGTTGATGTTGTGGCGCCGCATCGCCGTGAGATCGGCGCGAATATCGTCAGCGGTCACCGCCGATCCGCGATCGGGATGTTGATCGTGACGGTTCACCCCGTGAATCCGCACCGCTGCGCCGTTCACCAACAGAGCCCGGCCGGCGATCTGCACGGAGCGGAAACCAATGTGTTGGGTGGCACGGTCGACCACTCGGTCGCGCGGGTTGAGGAGTTCGACCTCGACGCGGTAACGGTTCGGGGTCTCGGCGCTCCACGGTGCGGCATCGGGCACCTCGAATCGTGCGATGCAGTGATGGCCGGTGAACACATAGGGACGGTCGTGCCGGTGCGGCACCGGTTGATGGTCCTGCCCAACAGTGCGGCCAGCCGGGTCGATGAGGGTGGTGCGCACTAACCACCCTGGGCCCATGGCATCAACCGACGCCACCACGGTCGTGATCTCAGCATGGCCCGAACCGCTGTCGTCGAGGTCGGCACGGATCGGGATGTCGGCAATGGCGGTGCGTGGCCGACAGATCACCTCCACGGTGCGGTGCAGGCCAGCCATCCACCAGTTGTCCTGGTCCTCCACGTGGCTATGCGCGCTATACCGCATGACAACGATGGCGATCTCGTTGTGTCCGTCCGCGCACGCGTCGGTGATGTCGTACTCGGAGGGGAGCCGACTGTCGGTGCCGTACCCGACGAACGTGCCGTTGATGTAGACGGCATGCACACTCTCGGCCCCGCCGATATGCAGCAGTACACGCTGTCGCCGCCATGTGGCCGGCACGGTGAACCCACGGCGATACACCCCGGTGGGGTTGCGCTCGGGCACTGTTGGCGGAACGCCCGCGAAAGGCATCTGCACATTTGTGTAGTGCGGTAGGTCAACGACACCGCCCAGGTCCTGCATGGTCCAGTTACCGGGCACGGTCACGTCCACAGCCCGACGTCGGCTACCGGTCAGCGCAGCCGCTGGCACCACATCAGGGTTGTTGAACATCTCGAGGCGCCAAGTGCCATCGAGAGAACGACGACGGCCACTGTTCAGCGGCACATGCATCGCCAACCGGTGCAGATCGGTGACCGTCGGGTCGGCCCACGGGCGCAACGCCCCGATGCCCGGCAAGGTCACTGTGGGCCTCGCGCGAGGGCACGTAATCGGCCGGCGAGTTCGGCGGGGTCAACCGGGTTGAAGTACTCCTCGGCGGCCACCTCGGCAGCAGCGATGTAGCGGGGCACACCAGCGCTGCGCCACGGCGACACGATCTCAATGGATAGCCACGCGTCGTCCCACCCATGAGCGGTCGTCGGACGCTGGTTCAGCCACATCATGTAGGGCAACGGCTGGTCGAAAAGCCGGTCGAGGCGATCCATCACATCGGCGAGCAGCACGGCGAGAGCGGCACGTTGGTCGGTGCTGCATGACGCAAGATCAGCGATGTGGGTGGTGGGCGCGATATCGAGCGCCACTGGGTACACCGGCGCATGCGGCACCACTGCCGACCACTCGCCGACGGTGACGACATGACGGTCGCCGGGGTCGGCGTCAGGGGTCCACACCGCGAGGCGCCGTGCGGGTCGCGGAGGGACATGGTCGTAGGCGTAGATCTGTCCATGCGGGTGAGCGATGGTGGCGCCGACCTCGGGCCCACGGTTCTCGAACACCAACACGTAATCGACATCGTCGCGGCTGCCGAGGACGGTGGTGCGTTCAGCCCACAGATCGATCACCCGGGCAATGCCATTAGCGCCAAGGGTGGCGAGTGATGCGTTGTGATCGCTGGTGTACAGCACCACCTCGCAGCGTTCGTCGGGCATGGCTGGCCACCGGTTCGTGAACCAGGTGACGTCATAGGGTCCTGGGGCTTCACGACCACCCACACAAAATGGACAGCTGTCATCGGGCAGGTTCGGCCGGCCCTGCCGACTGGCCACCACCTGCACCGGTGTGCCGTCGTGGGGGTCGTAACGCAGGTCGGTACTCATGTCGCGTCACAGCCCCAGACGGGCCAGTTGATCGTCGGGAGCGCCAATGGCGGCAAGTTCGTCGCGAAGTTCTGCGGCGAGTCGACGACCGACGTGGACGTCGGTGATGTCATGAGTTTCTGCGGGGTCATCGACCACGTCGAACACCAGGTCGGGGTCGTCACCCGAGGTCTGCGCCCAGTACGGCACCGGGTCACCGATACCGAAGGGTTGACGGATGACCGGCACATCCGACCCGGGCATGTACTCGAGGGTGGCTCGACGATCTGGCCGCGGCAGGCGCACGTTGGGAAAAGCATGAATCGGCATGGTCGACCACCGGTTCGACCACATCGACAGCGGACGGTTGCCGTCGCGCGGGGCGCGGACGTATTTCATCGACCCTGACACCATCTGCACGGTGCGCCCCCACACACCGGTCAGTAGCCGGTCGCGAATCGCCGCGGTCTCGCCCGTGATCAACGGCACCAGCGAGTGACCGTGGGTGGCCTGTTCCACGTCGACATCGAAGACATGGCACAAGGTGGCGAAGATGTCGACGGTGGTAGTCAGCGCCGACGATGACCCGGCGGACACTCCCGGCCAGGCGATCATCAACGGGATGTGACCGAGGGGTTCAAACACCGGCACCCCGGGCTTGCCGAAGATGTCGCGTTCGCCGAGATAGTGACCGTGGTCGGTGCACACGATCACCGCGGTGTCATCCCACATCGCGTGCCGGTCGAGCACGTCGAGCACTCGGCCGAGACGGTCATCGATGAACGACAGTTTCGCGCCGTAGTTCGCGCGGATATGACGGGCGGTGCGCTCATCGATGTGACCGGCGGCGACCGCATCTGCGGTGTAGGGCGGCCAGATCACTTTGGGCCCGTCCCAGTCGGGGTCGTACCGCGACATCCACGGTTCGGGCACGTCGAATGGTTCGTGCGGGTCGAACTCGTCGATGAACAACATGAAGCGGTCGTGGCGGCCGGCCGCGCGTTCCAGCCACGCCGCCGCCTCATCCATGGTGCGCGCGCCGGGGAAATCGTCGTCGGTGCGGAACCAGGTGCGTGAGGTGTCGTAATGACGGGCGAGCCACGACGCGTCGGCCGGCACCGCCGGTGACCCCACCCATGAGGTGTCGGCCATCGTGCGCCACGGGTCATCCTCGTGGCCGCGCACGTACTCCCATGCGGTGAAATCGCAGTGGTAGTTCTCGCCGCCGGTTTCGAACAGGTGTGGATGATCCGACACCAACATGGTGGTCACCCCGGCACTGTGGAGCCGTCGGGTGATGGGTTCTTCCCACACTTCGATCGATCCCCATGGCCGCCATAGGAAATCGAGTGAGCCGCACAGCAGGTCATGCCGTGCTGGCATGCACGGCAACGACCCGGTGTAGTGCCGGTCGAAACGCACCGATCGTGCCGCCACCCGGTTGAGGTTGGGGGTGTCGAACTCGTCACCGCCATAGGCGCCGAGCATGTGCCGGTTCAGGCTGTCGAGCAGCACCACGACAACATTGCGCGGCATGGTCGCGCCCGTCACCTGATGCGTCGATGCCGTCGTCTCCCCCACGGTCACGACTCTAGGCACCGTGACGACGTCCGGATTGCCGATTGTGCACTGGGTGGAGTCGGCACGCCGGGTGGTGTGCGGTGTCTACGCTCGGTGGGGTGACACGTCCCACCATTGCTCTTATCGGGGCGGGCAGCACCGTGTTCGCAAAGAATCTGTTGGGCGACATCTTGAGCGATCCGGCACTTGCCCACTCCCGGGTGGTGCTCCATGACATCGACGCCGAACGCATGGCGGTGAGCGAAACGGTGGCACATCGGTTAGCCGACGCCGTTGGGGCCGAGCCCGAGATCGTCACCACGACCGACCGTCGACGCGCGCTCGATGGTGCCACTCATGCGATCACCATGTTTCAGGTGGGTGGGTACCGGCCGGCAACCGTGACCGACATGGAGATTCCCGCCCGGTATGGCCTGCGCCAGACCATCGGTGACACCCTCGGTATCGGGGGCATCATGCGTGCAGCACGCACCATCCCCGTGCTGCTCGATGTGTGCGATGACGCCGCCGAGGTGGGCGACAACACGCTGGTTCTGAACTACGTGAACCCGATGGCGATGCTGTGCATGGCCGCGCATCGCGCCACATCGGTGCCGGTCATCGGGTTGTGTCACAGCGTGCAGGGCACCGCAGCACAACTGGCCGAAGATCTTGGTGTAGATGTCGATGATCTCGCGTACCGCTGTGCCGGCATTAACCACATGGCGTTCTATTTGCAGTTCGGCCGCCGGAACGCCGACGGTGTTGTGACCGATCTCTACCCGGCTCTGCACGACCGGGCCACCGCTAATGCGCCGGTGCGCCTCCATCGCGACCGCGCCGACGGCGGGGTGAGTGAGTTGTCGGACGCGGTGCGCTACGAGGTGTTGCGACGGCTGGGCTATTTCGTCACCGAGTCCAGCGAGCACTTTGCTGAATATGTGCCGTGGTTCATTCGCCGCGACCGTCCCGACCTCCTAGAACGTTTCGCAATTCCACTCGATGAGTACCCGCGCCGCTGCGAGGAACAGATCGCCGGGTGGGAACGACTGCGAGATCATCTGACCGATCCAAGCGCTGAACTGCGCGTACGCCGCAGCCATGAGTACGGCGCGTCGGTGATCTCCGCGTCGGTCACCGGCGAGCCGGTGACCGTGTACGGCAATGTGGCGAATCGTCGCGCCGATGGCGCGCGACTGATCGACAATCTGCCCGATGACTGTTGTGTGGAGGTGCCGTGTGCGGTGGATGCCGATGGTGTGCACCCCGAGGCCATCGGCGCGCTACCGGTGCATCTGGCCGCGCTGATGCAGACCAACATCAATGTGCAGTCGATCACCGTGGATGCCGTGTTAAACGGCGATCGACGCGGCCTGCATCATGCGGCGATGCTCGACCCGCACACGGCAGCCGAGTTGCCTCTCGACGATATTGAGCGGCTCGTGGGTGAACTGCTGGACGCCCACGGTGATCTGATCCCGGCAGCGTTGCGGCGCTGAGCGGGCCGGGTCGTGATGATGACGGCGTAGCGATCATGCTGGGGGCATGTCCGATATCGCGACGATCCGCATTGGCGAATGGTTCCAGGGGCCGACGGGCTCGGGCCAGGGCGGGTGGACATCGCAGCGGTTCCTTGCGGCGGTGTCGTCGGTGTGTGCCGAACCGGTGACCGCGGCGATCCGGGCAGCGATTCCACTAGAGGTCGACCTCGCGGTGCGGGCTGTTGATGATGGCTGGGCGTTGTGCGCACCCGATAACACCGTAGTGATGACCGCGTCGGTATGGGCAGGTACGTATGCAGACACCGCACCGGTGTCGGTTGCGGCGGCCACCGCTGCGCGTCACCGATTCACGCAGGTGGTCGGGGAGCACCCGGTGCCGTCATGTTTCTCGTGTGGGCAACTACCGGGGTCGATGGGCGTGCAGGGCGGCCCGCTCGACGATGGCACCGACCGGTTCGCCACCGATTGGACAGTGCCCGACTGGGCGGTGAACTGTGACGGCCATGTGGACAGCGGGGGGTTATGGGCCGCACTCGATTGCTGTGCAGCATGGTGGGTGGGGTGGTCACGTGAGCCACGCACTGCGCTCACCGTGCAATTCGCCGTGGAGGAACTAGCGCCACTGGAGCCGGGCGCCACCTATGCCCTTGTCGGATGGGCCGGAGATAACACCACCGAGTGGGACGGCCGTAAACGCCACGGCGCCTCGGCTGCGTTCGACGCCAACGGCAACTGCGTGGCCCGCTCCACCAGTATCTGGGTCAGCGTGTAACCCGTTACCCCAACAGTTCAGTGGTGGGCGAGGGGGGACTTGAACCCCCACGTCCTTGCGGACACTGGCACCTGAAGCCAGCGCGTCTGCCATTCCGCCACTCGCCCGAGTGGAAAGCTAAATGCTAGCGGTACCGCACCAGACCACCACCGGGCCCGACGGCTGCGCCCCTGTAGTACTGCGGTCATCGCCCGACCTCCCCCACTGAAGTACCAGTGAGGAGGCTCACAATGACGGTTGATGACCGCACACGCATGGAACTGCACCGACGATTGACCGAGGTGCTCGGAGATCAGGAGGCGGACACCTTGATGGCACACCTTCCCCCGGTGACATGGCAGAACGTGGCCACAACGGACTCCGTCGATTCCACCAGGGTCGTGCTCGCTACCCAGATCGACGCACTTCGCAGCGACGTCGACCGCCACGTCACCGAACTACGTAGCGATCTTGAGGGCCAGATCACCGAACTCCACGCCGACATCCACGGCCAAATCACCCAACTACGCGCCGACGTCGAGGGCCAAATCACCCAACTACGCAGCGACCTCGGGGGCCAGATCACCAAACTGCGCAGTGACCTCAATGGACATGTAACGGCACTCAACTCCGCTCTGTCCGCCGGGTTGGCCGACCTCCGAGTAGAGATGCACCGCACCACACGGTCAATCGTGATGTTGGTTGCCGCGCTCACCACAGCCGCAGTGGCTCTCGGAAGCATACTCACCTAGCCCGCATCCGTGGTCGCCCCTCAAAAGGGCAGCCAGAGCACTGCGTCGATAGGTTGGAGAGATGGGTGTGCTGCGGGTACAGCAATGGTCGGCGATGGACGACGCGGCCCGTACGCAGATCCTGCATCGTGGTCTCGACGACATCTTCGACCCGGCGCTGCGTGAATCGATTGGTGCGCTGATCGACGATGTGCGCACCCGCGGCGACGACGCCGTATGTGACGCCCTACGTCGCTTCGATGGCGTGGACATCAGCCCCGATCAACTGCGTGTGAGCAATGACGAGCTTGACTCGGCACAGATCGACGATGCCCTTGCCGGCGCTATCGACGACGCCATTGCCCACCTGCGGGCATTCAACAAACAACAGTTGGCCCACACAACTGGCTGGTCAGCCGAGGTGGAACCTGGCCTGGTCGTCGGCGAGAAAATTGGCCCGATCACCTCCGCTGGTCTGTTCACCCCCTCGGGCAAGGCGTCGTACCCGAGCGTCACCTACCAGCTGGCCGTGCCGGCTCAGGTTGCTGGTGTGCCCCATATTGCGGTGGCAGTGCCACCAGTGCCGGGCACCGGCGGAGCTGTCGACCCGGCCGTGCTGGCCGTGTGCCGCACCCTCGGCATCCGTGATGTTTTCAGAGTGAACGGCCCCGCCGGAATCGCCGCGTTGGGGTTTGGCACCGAGCGCATCCCTACGGTGCGGCGCATCGTCGGCCCGGGGTCGCCCGCGGTCACCCTGGCCCAAGTGGAAATGCAGCGCCACGGGGTCACCACCATGATGTTGTTGGGACCCACCGAGTCGGTGGTGATTGCTGATCACACCGCCGACCCGATGCGCTGCGCAGCCGACCTGCTGGTGGAGGCCGAACACGGCACCGACACCTCGGTGGTATTGATCACCACCTCGGCCGATCTCGCCGCTGCTGTCGACGCCGAACTCGACCGGCAAGTGGCCGAACTGCCGGCTATGCGCGCCGAGGCATGTCGCGCGGCCCTCGGCCCGAACGGCGGGTGCGTCATCGTCGACAACCTCGGTGTCGCCACCGATATCGCCAATGCCTACGCGCCTGAACACCTGCAGATCGCGGTGGCCGACGCCGACGTGGAGTCGGTGGTTGACGCCATCGAACACGCTGGCGAGATTCTGATTGGCCAGCACACCCCGTTCAGCGCCGCCAACTTCGTGATCGGCTGCCCGGCGTCGTTGCCCACGTCGGGTTTTGCCCAGGTGTCATCGGGCATCACCGCGCAGACCTTCATGAAACGCACGGCGGTGGCGCGCGCCGATGCCACCGCGCTGGCTCGGATGTCCCCCTCGGTCACCGCGCTCGCCGACCACGAAGGTTTCCCCGCCCACGCCGCCGCGATCCGCCGCCGGGGTTAGCCGTGGCTCGGCCGCCCTACGAGCCATACGCGGAGTCGCCGTCAGCAACATTCAGATGGCGTCTCGGTGTGCGCCCCCTCTCCCTCGACCAGTGGCTGGAGATCACCGATCATCGCGACACTGAACTAGCCACGAAAGCACAGATCATGGCCACCCATCCGCACACCGCGTTCGCGGTGCTCGACGACGGCATCGCTGACGAATCACACGAGATCGCCGACGCGGTGCTGGCCCATCTGCGCTCCCACCACGATCCGACCATCACCCTTGATACGTCGTTGCATCCACTCGACGCAGCCGCGCGCCTCGTGCAGGAAGACCTGGTGGTGATGGTGGAACGCGACGGACGCCTGGTGTTCGGCGGGGGCAGTGTGTGTTTCCCGAATCGGTGGGATCTGCGGTCCAAGTTGGGCATGACCATGGCCGAGGTACACGACCCGGTATCGCTGCTGAACGAACAGCTCGGCGACACCGTTGACGCATTCCTCGCGCGTCTCACCCCGCAACGCCCGGTGTGGCGGCTGGGGTGGGGCGTGCTCGACACGGACGAGCTGTATCAACCCACCGACGGCACCGCCGCGCCGCGCCCCGTCGATGCTCCACCGGCGGCGCATCACCTCCGTGTTGAACGTGAAACCCTGCGGCGCTTCCCTGCCACCGGGTGCGTGTTGTTCACCATCCACACCCACCTCACACCGTTGATGGACGTGATCGACTCCGCCACCTCCGCCGTGGCGTTGGCCGATGCGCTGGACTCGATGCCCGCACCGATCGCTGAATACAAACAACTCGACCGCACCGGCGCGGCGATCGCCGACTGGCTGCGACACGCGGCGATCACCCACTGAGCCATAGGGTCGCGTCATGGCCGGCCGGGAACGCTCCCCTGACGACACTGTGCGCGAACTGATCGCGCGCGACACCGCCTGCCAGTTGCTCGGCATCGAGATCGTGGAGGTCACCACCGACCATGTGGTGGCCCGCATGACCGTCACCGAGAACATGTGCAATGGGGCCGGTGTCTGCCAGGGCGGCATGATCTTCACCCTCGCCGACACCGCCATGGCGATGAGCGCATCCACCACCGATGAGATGGCGCTCGCCACCACGGCCAGTATCGACTGGGTGCGCTCGGCCCATCCCGGCGATGTGCTCACCGCGGTGGGCACCATGCGGTGGCGCGCCCGACGCCCAAGCCTGCACGATGTGGTCGTCACCAATCAGAACGGTGAGGAGATCGCATTTCTCTCTGGTCGGATGCAACGCCTCGGCGGCACGATCAGCGGTTTTCTCGACGGCACCGAGACCCTCGGCTGAGGTGATTCGCGCCGAGTTCGGCGCCGCATCGGGCATCGCCCCCGCCGACAGTGGCACAATTGGGTAATGGCCGATTATCAAGCGCCCGTTGACGACATCGTGTACACCTTGCGCCACGCCGCAGGTTTGGAGAGCATCCTTGCGACCGAGCTGTTCTCCCATGTGGACACCGAGACCGTTGAAGGGGTGGTAGCCGAAGTGGGGCGGTTCATGAACGAGGTGATCGCTCCCACCAACGTCGATGGCGACCGCATCACGGCCCAATGGCAGGCCGACGGTTCGGTGACCACACCTGAGTCGTTCAAGGCGGCCTACAAGCAATACGTCGAGTCGGGTTTCGGCGCAATGCCGTTCGAGGCCGATTACGGCGGGGCCGGGTTCCCATGGCTCACCGCGTTGGCCGTGCAGGAGATGCTGAACAGCGCGAACATGGCAATGGCATTGTGCCCGCTGCTCACCCAGGGCGCGATCGACGCGATCGAAGCGCACGGCTCCACCGAGCAGAAGAACACCTACCTGCCCAAGATGCTCACCGGTGAGTGGGCAGGCACGATGAACCTGTCGGAGCCGCAGGCCGGCAGCGATGTCGGCGCGGTGCGCGCGAAGGCCGAACCGGTGGGCGATGGGTCGTGGCGCATCAGCGGCACCAAGATCTGGATCACCTTCGGTGAGCACGACATGACCGAACAGATCGTCCATCTCGTGTTGGCGCGCACACCGGGTGCGCCTCCGGGAACCAAGGGCATCTCAATGTTCTTGGTGCCGAAGTTCTTGGTGAACCCCGATGGGACACTCGGCGAGCGCAACGACGTCACCTGCGTATCGATCGAGCACAAATTGGGTATCCACGGCTCACCCACCTGCGTGCTGGCCTATGGCGAGAATGACGGTGCGATCGGCTGGCTCGTCGGCGAAGAAAACGAGGGCATGCGGAACATGTTCACGATGATGAACAACGCGCGCCTGTCCGTGGGTCTGCAGGGTCTCGCGATCGCCGAGCGTGCTTTCCAAGACGGCGTGCAGTACGCAAATGAGCGCCGTCAGGGCCGCGCGATCGGCGCACCCGCCGGTGAGCAGAGTCCCATCATCGAACATCCGGATGTGCGTCGTCTGCTGATGACCCAGCGCGCGTGGATCGACGCTATGCGCGCCCTCACCTACTCGAACGCAGCGTTCTTGGATATGGCCAAGGCAGCCGCCGATCCCGAAGAGGCACGGCGCTGGCGCGAGAAGGCTGACTTGTACATCCCGCTGTCGAAGGGTGTGTGCACCGACATTGCCCAGGAGTGCACCTCGGCCGCCATTCAGATCTTCGGTGGCATGGGGTATGTGGAAGAGACCGGCGTGGCCCAGCACTACCGCGATGCCCGCATCTTGCCGATCTACGAGGGCACCAACGGCATTCAGGCCGCCGACCTCGTTGGCCGTAAGTTGGGCATGCGCGCCGGTGGGGTGGTGTTCGACGAGTTGGATCTGTTCACCACCATCGCCGACAAGTTGGCATCTGCCGACCAGATGATGACCTCAGCAGCAAACCTGCACCGCGCCATCGACACCTGCCGGCATGCGACCGAACACCTGGTGCAGGTCGCCTCGCAAGATCCGGCGCGGCTCTTGGGTGCATCTACCCCATATATGCGACTGCTGGGCACCACGGTGTGCGCGGCGCTCGTTGCCGGGGCCAGCCTCGAAGCGGGGACGTCCACACCGCATCTGGCCGCCAAGCGCGCGTCAGCGCGGTTCTTCTGCGAGCAGCTCTTGCCCGCAGCGGAGGGCTGGTCGGGTGCCGTGCATGCCACCGCCGATGATCTCTTCGCTATTCCGGCAGATGCGTTTGTCTGAGGGTGATACCTAAATACCGCGTCTGACATGGGCTAATTCGTGCATGCCACGCGATGTGGAAGAAAAGTTGAGTCGTTCATTGTCAACTTTGGTGGGTTTCGCCTCGGTGGCGTTGTAGCGTGATGCCATGGCACTTGATCCAAAGACATGGACCACCAAGACCCAAGAGGCTGTCGCCGCAGCCGTTGACCAAGCCAAGTCGCTCGCCAACCCGAATCTCACCGTCGACCACCTGCTCGTCGCGCTCTGCGACCAAGACGGCACCATCGTTGCGCCACTGCTCGCCAAATTGGGTCAATCCCCGGGCCAGGTGCGCAACCGCGCCCAAGAAGCTGTCGATCGCCTGCCGCGCGCGCACGGTGGCGACGAGCCCCGCATGGACCGCGAATTGTCCACCCTGTTCGACGAGGCCACCCGGGTACGCAAAGACCTGCGCGACGACTACCTCTCTGTCGAGCACCTGCTCCTCGCCGCCCATGATCGCCTCGGCGTCGGAGCCGAGGAGATGCTCGGTGCGTTACGAGATGTGCGTGGGGCGCACCGCATCACCGATCAGAACCCCGAAGACAAATTCGCCGCACTCGACAAGTACGGCCAAGACCTCACCGCTCGCGCCGCCGAAGGCGGCATCGACCCAGTCATCGGCCGCGACGACGAAATCCGCCGGGTCATCCAGGTGCTCAGCCGCCGCACCAAGAACAACCCAGTGCTCATCGGTGAACCCGGTGTGGGCAAGACCGCCATCGTCGAAGGTCTTGCGCGCCGCATCGCCGACGGTGACGTCCCCGAAGGCTTGAAGGGCAAACGGCTGATCTCGCTTGACATCGGCTCGCTGCTCGCCGGCGCGAAATACCGCGGCGAGTTCGAAGAACGCCTGAAGGCAGTGCTCACCGAGATCACCGACGCCGATGGTGAGGTCATCACCTTCGTCGACGAGTTGCACACCATCGTCGGCGCCGGCGGCGCCGAAGGTGCGATGGACGCCGGCAACATGATCAAGCCGATGCTCGCCCGCGGTGAACTGAGGATGATCGGCGCCACCACCCTCGACGAGTTCCGCAAGCACGTCGAAGCCGACCCGGCACTCGAACGACGCTTCCAACAGGTGTACGTCGGCGAACCGACAGTGGAAGACACCATCGGCATCCTCCGCGGCCTGAAAGAACGCTACGAGGTGCACCACGGCGTGCGCATCCAGGACTCGGCGCTGGTGTCAGCGGCGGTGCTGTCCAACCGCTATCTCACCAACCGCTTCCTGCCCGACAAGGCCATCGACCTTGTCGATGAAGCCGCATCGAAACTGCGTATCGAAATCGACTCGATGCCAACCGAGATCGACGTCGTCGAACGCCGTGTCCTGCAGCTCGAAATCGAGCAGGTCGCTCTCGAGAAGGAAAGCGACAGCGCGTCGGCGGAGCGCCTCGACGCCCTGCACGACGAACTCGCCGATCTGAACACGCAGCTTGCGGCGATGAAAGCCCGCTGGGACACCGAGAAGCAGGCCATCGACGCGATCCGGAACCTGAAAGAAGAACTCGAGCAGTTGCGTTCCCAACTCGAACGCGAATCCGATCTGAACGTTGCGGCAGAGATCCGCTACGGCCGCATCCCTGAATTGGAACGCCGGGTGGATGAGGCCTCAGAACACCTCGCCTCGCTGCAGGGTGAGGACCAGATGCTGAAAGAAGAAGTCGACGCCGCCGATATCGCCGAGGTTGTCGCCAAGTGGACGGGCGTACCCGTCACCCGCTTGTTGGAGAGCGAGATGACCAAGCTCATCCATCTCGAAGATTCCCTGCACGAGCGCGTGATTGGCCAAAACGACGCGGTGGTGGCCGTGGCGAATGCGGTGCGCCGCAGCCGCGCGGGCCTATCGGACCCGAACCGCCCGATCGGGTCGTTCATGTTCTTGGGCCCCACCGGTGTGGGCAAGACCGAGCTCGCTCGAGCGCTGGCCGAATTTCTCTTTGATGACGAGCGCGCGATGGTGCGTATCGACATGGGCGAATACATGGAGAAACACACCGTGAGCCGCCTCATCGGTGCTCCCCCGGGCTACGTCGGCTACGACGAGGGCGGGCAACTCACCGAAGCGGTGCGGCGTCGCCCCTATGCGGTGATCCTCCTCGACGAGATCGAAAAAGCTCATCCCGACGTGTTCAACGTGTTGCTGCAGGTTCTCGACGATGGCCGCCTCACCGACGGCCAGGGCCGCACGGTCGACTTCACGAACTCGGTGCTGATCATGACATCGAACCTGCCAGGCGACCCCGGTGCGTTCTTCAAACCGGAGTTCTTGAACCGTGTCGACGAGATCATCCGCTTCACCCAACTGGGCCGCGACGACCTCCGCCAGATCGTCGAAATTCAGGTGGCGCATCTGCGCCGCCGCTTGGCCGACCGGCGCATCGACCTCGTGGTCACCGACGGTGCACTCGATGCTCTTGCCGCCGAGGGGTACGACCCGGCCTTCGGCGCACGTCCACTGAAACGAGTGATCCAACGGTCGATCGGTGACCGCGTCGCGGTGATGATCTTGGAAGGGTCCGCGCCAGAGGGGTCAACGCTCACCGTCGACGGCGAGGTCACCGAGGCACCCGCCCCCGATGACCCCGACGATCCTGATGCCACACCCGCCGGAGCGGTCACGGCGCGGCTCACCTTGTCGATCAGTTGAACCGACCGGCATTGTGTCGAACGTCGAGTCCGCTCAGGCGTCACCGACGAAACGCTGCTTCAGTTCACGCTTCAAGAACTTGCCGTTCGCGTTCTTGGGCAACGGCTCGTCACAGAAGTACACGTACTGAGGAATCTTGAACTTGGCGATGTGGCCGGCAAGGAACGCCTGCAGATCATCAGCAGTCAGTGCCGCACCTGGATGCAGGTACAACGCCACACCAACCTCTTCGCCGAGTCGTTCATCGGGCACACCGAACACGGCGGCTTCGGCCACGGCCGGATGGTGGTAGATCGCGGCCTCGACCTCGGCCGAGTACACGTTCTCGCCGCCGCGCAGCACCATGTCCTTGGCGCGGTCCACCAGATGAACGAACCCTTCGGCGTCGATCATCGCGATGTCACCGGTGCGGAACCACCCGTCGACGATGGCCTCCGCTGTCGCATCGGAGAGATTCAGATACCCCTTCACCACGATCGGGCCGCGCACACATAACTCACCGCGTGCATCAGGCCCCGGCGCGATGTCGTTGCCGTCGTCGTCGATGAGTTTCGCATCGCATGTCGGCACCACGCGCCCACATGACGTGGGGCGCTCCACGAACATCCGCGCCGCATTCGACGTGATGATGCCGTGCGTTTCGGTCAGGCCGTACCCGGTGGAGGGTGCACCGGTCGACAGCCCCTTGTCGATCTTGTCGACCAGGTCGGGCTGCAAAGCCGCCCCGCCGCCACCCATGCCTTGAATGCTGGACGTATCGCGACGCTCCCAATCGGGATGGGCGAGCATCTCACGGCTCATCGTCGGCACTCCCGAAAAAGTGGTCACCCGCTCACGTTCGATCAACTCCAACGCGCGACCCGGGTCCCACTTGTAGGTCAGCACCAGTCGGCCACCGACCAGCGTGCAGGGTTGCATCAAGCAGTTGTTCGCCGTCACATGGAACAACGGCGTGGGCGCCATATACACCGACTGGCCACCACCGCCGGCCACCTGATCCGACACCGGCTTGTCACCGCCGATCCCCGCGGCGCGGGCTTTCGCATCAGCAGCAGCCGCGGTGAGACCCATGAACACCAGGTTCATCACGTTGTGCACCGAGCCGCGATGCGTCAGCTGTGCACCCTTCGGGAAACCGGTGGTGCCCGAGGTGTAGAAGATGCAGGCATCGTCGTCCGGGTCGATATCAACTACCGGCAGTGCATCGGGGGCCCCAACTGGGTCGATTACATCGGCCCACCGTGACGCATCATCGGGTAGAACACGATCGGTGCGCACCGCGATCACATGCATCGGCGCGTGGGCGCGCAGGTCGGCCAGTACCGGTCTCACGCGTTCAAGACGTTCATCGTCGGCGATCAGCACCCGCGGACGCGAGTCACTCAAGGCGTACTGCATCTCCTCGGTGGTCCACCACGCATTCATGCCCACGGCCGCAGCACCGATCGACACGATCGCCCAATACGAGATCACCCATTCGGAGTAGTTCCGCATGGCGATCGCCACCCGGTCACCACGGTTCACCCCGTGCACATCCACCAGCAGATAAGCGAGCGCCCGCACCTGGGCTGCGGCCTCAGCGTAGGTCAGGCGTTCATCTTCGTACACGAGGTAATCACGATCGGCGTAACCAGCGGTGAGTTCCCACAGCGACCGCATCGTCGGCGGAGCGTTGCGGAACACCCGCATGGGGTTACCACGCACCACGATCTCATCCATCGCGAACTGGCCCTCGGGGGACACCATGTCGTCCCAGGTGCTGAGGTAGTGATCGATCATCGACATGGGTGGCAGTCTGGCCTGCGAACACATCCCTGCGCCACACCGCGGGGACGCGGTCGCTCCAGTGGAGCCGCCTCAGTCTGCGAGATGCATCAGCACCAGGTCACGAACACGTTCGATGCCGATGCCTTTGGCGGCCGACACCCACACGATGTCACCGGGATCGAGCATGCATCCCTCGGCGAGGTCGCGCCGGCGCCGCTGGCGCTTGGCCGACTTCACCTTGTCGGACTTGGTCGCCACCACCGTGTGGGGCACCTCAGCGTCGCGCAACCAGTCCAGTACCTGCTGATCGAGCGAGGTGGGGCCAATCTCACCGTCGACGAGCACGAACACCATCACCAAGGGTTCGCGTTCCAAGAGATAGCCCTCGATCATTGCCGGCCAGTCGCGACGAACCCGGCCGGGCACCTTCGCGAAGCCGTAACCGGGCAGGTCGACCACGGCCCCGCCACCGGCATGGCTGAACACGTTGATCAGCTGTGTACGTCCCGGGGTGTTTGACACACGCGCCAGTTGACGCTGGTTCGCCAACGCGTTGATCAACGACGACTTGCCGACGTTTGACCGGCCGATGAACGCCACCTCGGGCCCGTGATCGTCGAGGTCGCGAACCCGTGTCGCCGACTTCTCGAAGGTCAATCGCAATGGCGGCGCCACCGATTCACCCACTCACCAGAGTTGCCAACGCCCACACCGCGGCCAACAGACCCAACACGGCATAGAACAGGCTGCGGATGAGTGGAGCGCGTGGTGGGGTGCCCTGCACGGCCGCCTCCGGAGTGCCCGGGCGAGCCGTCGGTGGGCGCACAAGAGCCAGCAGGTTGCCAACAGCAAGCGCACCGCCAAGGGCGAGCAACAGCCATGCGAGGAGATCCTCTCCGAGGAACATGACACCCATGATGGCGTGCGACACTGCCGAAGTGACACACCATCGCATGACCACGTCGGTTAGCGTCGCCGATCTATTCGCTCGCAGCACAGCCACGCTGGTGTTCGACGACGGCGAAATGTCATGTGTCGACTTGCTTGCCGGCGCGGATCGCATGCTGGCCGCGTTGTACGCCAGTGGGGTACGCGCCGGCGACCGCATCGCATTGCACCGCGGCAACGACCGACACGCGGTGCAGTTACTCCTCGCCGCTGCACTAGGCGAATTGGTGGCTGTGGCGGTGAACACGCGGTATTCCACCGCAGAGGCACACGATCTCATCACCCGTTCTGGCGCGACCCGAGTGGACGACGCGGTTTTCGTCGCAGCCGACGATGTATCGGCGCCCACCGCCAACGCCGATCTGGCGACCAACCGACGCGAGGCCCCGTTCGTTGTCTTCACCACATCAGGCACTACGTCGCGGCCAAAGATGGTGCTGCATCACCAGTCATCAATCGTCGACCATGCACACGATGTGGTCGCCGGATTCGGGTACCGCGACACCGACACGATCGCTGTGGTGCTGCCGTTGTGTGGCACGTTCGGCCTCACCGGCCTCATGGGTGCGGTAGCTGCACACGCACGGGTGCTGGTCACCGACTTCGCCGTTGACCGTCTTGTCGCACTGTGCGACACGGAACGGATCACTGCCATGAATGGCAGCGACGATATGTTTCACCGGCTCATGAACCAAGGTGCCGATCTGTCCTCGTTGCGCTGTGGTGGGTTCGCTCAGTTCAATGCCTCACTTACCGATATCTGCGAGCGCGCCGACCACATCGGCGCAACCTTGGTCGGGTTGTACGGCATGAGTGAGGTGCAGGCCCTCTTCGCTGTCCGTCACCCGCTTGCCACCAGCGAGGAACGGGCACGCGCAGGTGGTCATGTGGTGTCGCCAGCCGCTGATGCCTGCATCATCAACAACGAGTTGTGCGTGCGTGGCCCGTCGCTCTTCGCGGGCTATCTGGCCGAAGGTGGCGCCAAGATCGACGACGGCCTGACATCGTCGCACCTCTACCACGATGGCACACACACCTGGTTCCGCACCGGCGACCTCGCAACAATCGACGGCGATCGATCCTTCGAATACCTCAGTCGCCTCGGCGACGTGCTGCGCCTCGGTGGATATCTCGTGGCACCCGCCGAGATCATCGACGTGTTGTGCACAGCGCCTGGTGTTGCCGACGCACAAGTGGTGACGGTCGCCCGATCCACCGGCACCCGGCCCGTGGCATTCGTGATTTCCGACAACGGACACGTCATCGATGAGCAAGCCGTCATCGAGCACTGTGCAGCGCATCTCGCCCGCTACAAGGTTCCTGTACGGGTGGTGCCAATCGATGCCTTCCCAGTGACCGATGGGCCCAATGGCGTGAAGATACGCCTCACCGATCTTCGCGCGCACGCGGCACAGTTACTTGGTGATTGAGGCCGGTGTTACACAGTTCTAATTCGGGCTTCCCATGGCCCCAGTGACCATGACGCGATGCGCGCATGCTGACCCGTCGCACTCTTACTGTTGTTGTCGCTGCGGCGACCCTGCTCGCGGCCTGCGGTGGCGGTGACACTACTGAAACCGTCGAGACGTCCGTCCCCGCCGGCACCGCGGCGCCCGATACGACGGCCACCCCAATGACCACATCTCCCACCACCCAACCCCCCACGACGATGGCTCCCACCACAACCGCGGCGCCGACAACCACCACCGAGGCGCCGGTGCCCGAGTTCGAGTCAATCGGGCTTGGTGAGTTCGGTGTGGGCGCCACCACGATCGTGATCGACGACGGCGTGCGGGATCGTCCCCTCACCGTCGAGGTGTGGTTCCCCATCGACCCTGCGGATGCGACTGATGCCACCGCCCACGCCTACTCGTTCATCACCGGCGACACCTATGTGTCGGCTCATGCAGTGAGCGCCGAACTTAGCGCTGCCGCTCCCGGGCCGTTCCCGATGGTGGTGTACAGCCACGGCTCGGGTGGCCTTCGCTATATCCACTCGGACTACACCGAAACGCTGGCAAGCCACGGCTACGTGGTGGTCGCCCCTGACCACACCGGCAACACAGCCGTCGAGCTGGTGTTGGACACGGGGGCGCAGCGTGACGTGAACGCGGTGATGCGTCCCCTCGATGTGATCGCGGTGATCGACGCCATCGTGGACGGGACCAGTGACGAGGCTGCCGCTATCGGTGCGGTGATCGACAGCGCATCGATCGCGGTCACCGGGCACAGCTTCGGTGGCTACACCACCTACGCCGTGGCCTCGGGTGTCACCGTCGGCGACACGACCATCGCTGCCGACGAGCGAATTGGTGCGCTGATCCCGCTTGCGCCCGCGGTGGGCGATGGGTCTGCCGACAGTTTGTTGACCCCCGATGATCTGTCGCGCATCGGTGTGCCGACATTGGTGATGGTCGGCACCGACGATGCCACCACGCCGGTGGATCCGAACGTGGAACTCGCCTGGGAGCACTCGATGGCGTCACCGCACTACCGCGTGGAGTTGGTGGCGGCAGCACATCAATCGTTCACCGATGTGTGCGACTACCAAGACACCATTGCGAGCCTGCCCGACGCCAACGAGCTCGTGGTGGCCTTCATCGATGACTACGCCCAAGCCGGTTGTCTGCCCGGCCAGATGCCTATCGAGCGAGTGAAAGAACTCACCAACACCTTCGCGGTGCATTTCTTGGACAGCGTCTTCGGCGATGGCGAGATGCTCACCACCGACACGGTGACGATGCCCGACGACATCATCTACGACGCCAAGTAATCCGTCACTCGCACTCGTCGTCGCCGCGGAGCGGCGTGACCGACTCGCGACGGTGAGTCATGTGTTGCTCGATGAAGTCAGCCCGCTGTTGACCGGGAGAACCGGCGCGCGGCCATGGTGGAGAACACCACAATGATGCCAATCGACCACGCCAGTGCCCACCACGCGTCGGTGCCCACCGGGTTGCCGTTGTAGAGCGCACGCGCTGAGTTGGTGACCAAAGTGAACGGGTTGGCATCAGCGACCGGACGTAACCATCCCGGCATGTTGGACGGATCGACGAACGCTGACGACACGAACGTGAGCGGGAACATCCAGATGAAGCCCGCCGAGTTCGCGGCCTCCACCGATGACACGCTGAGGCCAATCACCGCTTGCACCCAACTGAGGGCGTAGCTGAATAGCACCAGTAGGGCTGTTGCCGCGATCGCGTCCACTGCGCCGCCGGTGAAACGGAAACCAATGGCGAGGGCCACCACGATCATCACCACAAAGGTGAACAGGTTCCGCACAAGGTCACTGATGGTGCGGCCAACGATGACCGCCGATCGGCTCATCGGCAGCGACCGCAGACGATCAACCAGACCTTTTTGCAGGTCATCGGCGAGACCGATCCCGGTAAACGCCGACCCGAACACCAGGGTCTGGGCGAAGATCCCCGGCATGAGGAACTGGTCGTAGTTGTCGAATCCGGGAATCACGATCGACCCGCCGAACACGTACACGAAGATCGCCAGGAACATGATCGGCTGAATCGACGCGAAGATCAGCAGTTCGACATTGCGCGGGATAATCCGCAGATGTCGTTCGGCCTCCACCCACGAGTCGTGCAGTAGCCAGCGCAGACGATTCATGATGCATCCTCCTCGGCGTCGGTGGTGCGACCGGTCAACACCAAGAACACGTCGTCGAGCGAGGGCCGACGCACCTCAACATCGAGCACGTCCACACCGGCATCGTCCAAGGCGCGAATCACTCCGGGCACCACACCATCACCGGCGATGATCGGGGCGCTGAACCCGGTGCGGGCATCGTCGGACACCACCTCGCCCGCACACAGCGGCGTCAGGGTGCTCATCGCCCGCTCCTGATTCTCCGGTCGGGCGATACGCACCGACAGCCGTGCACCACCGATGCGCTGCTTCAACTCGTCGGGGCTGCCCTCGGCGATCACCCGGCCATGGTCGATCACCACGATCTGTTCGGCGAGACGATCCGCTTCTTCGAGGTACTGGGTGGTGAGCAGCACCGTGGTGCCATCGGCGGCCAACTCCTCGATCACATCCCACATCCCCAGTCGGCTGCGCGGGTCGAGCCCGGTGGTGGGCTCATCAAGGAACAGCACCGATGGTTCCGCAATGAGGCTCATAGCGATATCGAGTCGGCGGCGCATACCGCCAGAGAAACCCTTCACCACGCGATCTGCGGCATCGGCGAGGTCGAATCGTTCCAACAATTCATCGGCGCGAGCAGCCACCCGTGCGCGCGGCAGATGAAACAGTCGACCGACGAAACCCAGGTTCTCCCGCGCGGTGAGACGTTCCTCCACCGCGGCGTACTGGCCGGTGAGCCCAATGCGCTGGCGAACCGCGTGTGGGTCGGCGGCCACATCGATGCCGTCGATACGCGCCGTTCCTGCATCGGGGCGCAACAAGGTAGTCAACACCCGCACTGAGGTGGTCTTGCCGGCACCATTCGGGCCGAGTAGGCCGTACACCGCACCGCGGGGAACAGCCAGATCCACACCGTCGAGAGCGCGGGTGTCACCAAAGGTCTTGACGATGCCGTCCATCTCGACGGCGAGGGGGGAACTCACCCCGCGAGTATGCCCCGACAGAATCTGCGCGCCTCGCCGGCCATCATGGCGCCACCAACAGTTCAGCTCGCATGCCGGCGACCGGCGGACGATTAGACGTTGCGTGCCGCATTGTCGAAGCGGGTGTACTGACCCAAGAACACGAGCCGCTTCGTGCCGATCGGGCCTGAGCGGTGCTTGGCGATGATGACCTCGGCAGATCCCTTGTCGGATGAATCCGGGTTATAGACCTCGTCGCGATACAAGAACATCACCACGTCCGCGTCCTGCTCCAACGACCCCGATTCGCGCAGGTCGGCCAGCATCGGGCGTTTGTCGGACCGATCTTCAAGCCGGCGGCTCAACTGGCTGAGCGCAATGATCGGGACCTCGAGTTCACGGGCGAGGATCTTGAGATTTCGGCTCATCTCCGACACTTCGAGCTGTCGGTTTTCCGCTTGACCGCCGCTGGTCATCAACTGGAGGTAGTCGACGACGATCAGGCCCAGATCGCCGTACTTGGCTTTGATGCGCCGCGCCTTGGCGCGGATCTCCATGACCGTCACGCGCGGATTGTCGTCGAGGAACATCGGCACCTCGAGGCGCCCGATTGCCCGACCGATCTTCGGCCAGTCGGCCTCGGTGAGTTTGCCGGTGCGCAGTTTCGTGGAATCAACGCGCGCTTCAGCCGAGAGGATGCGTTGCGTGAGTTCGTGTTGGCCCATCTCGAGCGAGAAGAACATCACTGGCAAACCCGAGTGCTGCGCCACATGGGAAGCAATGCCGAGCCCGAACGCCGTCTTGCCCATGGCGGGCCGAGCACCAACGATGTACAAAGCGTTGGGCTGCAGGCCCGACAGCAACTCGTCGAGATCGTTGAACCCGGTCGCAACACCGGTGATGGTGTCGCCGCGCTCGTAAGTCTTTTCCAGATTGTCGAGCACTTCGGGCCACAGGTCGGAGACGTTGCGCACTGAGTCGGTGACCCGCTCCTCGGCGACAGCGAACACTTTCGACTCTGCATCGTCAAGAGCGGCCGCCACATCGCTGGGTTCGTTGTAGGCGATCTCGGCGATGTCCCCCGCCACCATGATCAAGCGGCGCAACATCGCCGTGTCCTGCACGATCTTCGCGTAGTGACCAACACTGGAGATGGCGGGCGTGGTGTTCTGCAGTTCGTGCAGTGCCTCTGATCCACCCACATCGGCGAGCAGGCCCGCGCGGCGCAGTTCGTCGGCCACGGTGACCACATCCACCGGACTCGACGACGAGTACAGGGCCCGCACCGCGTCGTAGATGTGCTGGTGCGCCGGTCGGTAGAAATCAGCCGGCATCAGACCCATCTCGGACACGGTGCCGATGGCATTGCGGTCGAGCATCAAGGCGCCCAACACCGATTCTTCGGCCTCGAGGTTGTGTGGCGGCACGCGCGAGCCGCTCATCCGGGCGGTGCTACCGCCGCGTCCATTTCGACCGTTGCGGCCGTTGCGCGACCCACGGCTGTTGCCATTCGACACCGGGCCGGGGAACGCCTCCACATCGCCGACGCCAGCATCGTCGTCGGGAGGTGAGTAGGTGTCGTCGGTGGGGATAGGAGGCAGGTCGTCGCTCATGAGTGTGGCGCGTAGAAATGGGGTGGTCGGTCGTGCACTGCGGCCATGCTCACACGTCCGTCCTGTGGGATGGAAGGGGACAACCCTGGTTTGTTTGTGGACAACCTGTGGGTAACTGATCGTTGGTGGGAAAGCGAACGGGCCGGCCTGCTGGCCGGCCCGTTGGCATCACGATCGGCGGCGACCACGACATATGTCGTGGTCACTCCGCGACCGACACGCGTTGTCGTCACTCCGCGACGATGTCCAAAGTGATCGGGAACGACACCTCGGGATGCAGTGATGCGGTGACGGTGTGCTGACCGATGGTCTTGATCGCCTCATCGATCTCGATGTGCTTGCGATCGAGTTCCACCGATGTCTGCTCCGCAACAGCGGTGACAATGTCGGCGGCTGTGACCGAACCGAAGAGTTTGCCACCCTCACCGGCACGCTGGGTGATGGTGATCACCTTGGGCACCAGGGTGGACGCCACGGTAGTGGCTGCTTCGCGGTCGCTTGCGTCGCGCAGATCACGGGCCCGACGCATACGCCCGGCCTGCTCCACTGCACCGTCGCTGGCCGCGATGGCCTTGCCCTTGGGCAGCAAGTAGTTACGGCCGTAGCCGTCGGCGACCTCAATGATGTCGCCGCGCTTTCCGAGGCCCTGCATGTCCTCACGAAGAATCAGTCGCATGTCAGGCCTCCTCATCGCCGGCGTCAGTGGTGTCAACGACGTCGTCGCCGGCACCGGTGTCTTCGGTGATCGTTGTCTGATCGTCGGCGTCGGCCGGACGGTCGTTATCGCGTGAGCGACGATCGTCGCGGCGATCGTCACGGCGGCCACCACGCGGGGTGGATGCCACGCGACGTGCGTAGGGCAGCAAGCCCATCTCGCGAGCGATCTTGATGGCGTTGGCCACCTCTCGCTGCTGCTGCACATCGTTGCCGGACAGCTTCTGGTTGCGGATCTTGCCGCGGTCGCTCATGAAGCGCGAGAGCAGGTCGACGTCTTTGTAGTCGACGTACTCCACCTTCTCGATGACGAGCGGGCTGGTCTTCTTCTTGAACTTGCGGGGTGCGGCGTCACGAGTGCGGCCGCGCGGTGCCTTCTTGGCCATGGTGTGGGTCCTCCTGGACGAGATCTAAATGTGGGTGATCAGAACGGCTCTTCGTCGCCGTATGGGCTGTCGGATGCGGGTCGAGGTGCGGAGGGTGCTCCGCCACCGCCACCGCCGCCACCGAAGTCGCCTCCGGTGCGCTCGGTGCGCTCGATCTGTGCGGTGGCCCAACGAAGGCTGGGCCCCACCTCATCGGCGATCACCTCGAACACGGTGCGCTTCTCGCCGGCGTTGGTCTCGTAGTCGCGCATCTCCATGCGACCCGTGACGATGCAGCGGTTGCCCTTGGTCATCGTGGCCCCGACGTTCTCGCCGAGGTCGCCCCAGCAGACGATGTTGAAGTAGGAGACCTGCTCCTGCCATTCGCCGTTGGACTGGTAGCGACGATTCACCGCGAGACCGAAGCTGGCCACGGCGCGACCACCGGTGGTGTACCGCAGCTCGGGGTCGCGGGTGAGGTTGCCGATCAGTGTGATGGTGTTGGTGGCCATTGGCCCTCCCTTCGTGGCGGCCGCCCTCAGGCAGCCGAGCCCACCATGCCGCGGCGCTCGGCCTCGGCCTCGGGCAGGCGGATCAACTTGTGGCGGACGATGTCGTCAGCGATGCGGAGCGACCGCTCGAGTTCGTCGAGCGAGCCGGCAGGGGCCACGCATTCGGCGACCATGTAGTAGCCGGCGGGCTTGCGGTTGATCGGGTAGGCGAAGGTTCGCTTGCCCCACCAGTCGACCTTGCCGTGGATGGAGCCTCCGGCGGCGGTGATGCCGTCGGACACCTTCTTCACCCAGGCTTGGGCGGCGGGGTCATCGACGTCGCCGTCGACGATCACCATGAGTTCATAGGCACGCATCATGCGATGTACGTTTCCCTTCGGACGGGACCGACCGGAATTTCCGGGCGGTCAAGGCCCCGCGACCCGCGGCCGTGGGGCAGGGTGGATATGTCGGACGAGATGCTACCGGCGCGGAACCCACACCCGTTCCGACGCCGACATCGGCACCTGCTCGCCTCCCGATCACACTCCATGGCCTCATCGTGACGCCGGGGTGTGACACTGCGATGTTGCTCTGCAATCAGTTGGGGTGCGCACGATGACGGCGCGATCAATCGATACGCGGCACCAGCGCCTGATCACAGGCCTGATCGGTGAGCACCAGCGTCGCCCCTGCTGCAATTCCGAGCGCCGGCAACCCGCCGCCTGGCGCTTCGACCGCAACCGTGAACCCCGCCGGGGTGTCGTACCGCCGGCAATCGTCGGCGTCCGCCGCCACGCAGGGTTCCATGTCGAACGCATCGAGATACGACCCATCGCCACCGAAAAACGCGATCGACAGCGGCATGGGCGTGTCTTTCATCCAGAACCGGCCGGTGGTCGGGTCGTCGTACACGAAGGCCATCGCATCAGCAGCGCCCATATCGGTCACGCCCATCATCCCCCGGGAGCGCAACGCCGAGGTGTCGGCCACCCACAGGCACAGATCACATGGCGTTCCTGTGACGTCGACGACGGTGGCAACACGACGCTCGAACCCGTCGGGCGTCATGGCGCCCCCAGCACTGCCCGCGGTGCGTGATGTCCCGCCGCACGCGGCGAGCACCAGCGCCGCCACCGCGGCCCACCCGAGTCGGGTGATCACAGTTGATGGATGCGCAGCAGATGATGCCACCGACATGACACGCAGGCCTCCACCACATACGCCCGTCGTTCGGTGCCGTGTCGCGACAGCTTCTGCATCTCCTCGGCGGTCGACACACACCGACCGTGCGATGGCAGCCCACGACCGAACACGTACGTCACCAGGCGCAACTGTTCCTCTTCACACACCGGGCACGTCACCTCGGTGACCGTGCCCACATTCGCAGCGGCACGCAACAGTTCGGGATGGGCATCACAGACCTCATCGGCGCGCAACCGCCCCAGGCGGATCTGGTTGATCAACATGCGCCGCGCGAGGCGATGGTCGACAATGCCACCCGAGGTGTCACCCGAGCGCAGAACGCCCGCGGAGAAGCCCGTCGACGACATGCCGCGAGGCTAGTACCGCTCTTGCGTGGGTGCCCTACGGCGCCTGATCACGCCCCGGCGAGATCGCGTTCGATGATCCCGGCCGGTCGTGGCCGGCCGAATAGGTAGCCCTGGCCGCGGTCACAGGACAGCTCACGCAACCGATTGAGTTGCAACGGGGTTTCGATGCCTTCGGCCACCACGGTGAGCCCCAGCGCCCGACCGAGTTGCACCACGGCCTCCACGATCGTGGTGTCTTCGTCTTCGATGCCGAGCCCGGTGACGAAACTGCGATCGATCTTGATCGCCTCAACAGGGAACCGCTTCAAATAGGTCAGCGACGAGTACCCGGTACCGAAATCATCGACGGCGAGATGCACCCCGAGGCCTCGTACGTCACGTAGCGCCGACGTGGCCGCGCGGGCATCGGTGAGCAGGGCCGACTCGGTGATTTCGAACCACACCGAGTCGGGGTCCACACCGGTCTCATCGAGCACCTCGATGACGGTGGGGAGAAACGATGCGTCCACGAGTTGTCGGCTGCCGACGTTCACCGCCACCGATCCGCGACCGAATTCGAGACCGGCGGCACGCCACCGTGCCAACTGCCCGAGCGCGTCACGCATCATCGACGCACCGAGTTCCACCAGCAACCCAGATTCTTCAGCGAATGGCAAGAAGTGCACCGGTGTCAGCAGGCCGCGGTCCGGGTGCAGCCAGCGGGCGACCACCTCGAACCCGGTTACCCGACCGCTGTCGAGTTCCACGATCGGTTGGAAGTACGGCACGATCTCACCGCGTTCCAGACCGCGACGCAATTCCCCCACGGTGCGCATTGCCGCCACACCCGATTCGCCGCGATCACCGTCGTAGGCCTCCACGCAGTCACGACCGCGTTGCTTGGCGCGATACATCGCGGCATCGGCATCGCGCAGCATCTCGTCGGGGCCCATGCCGGCATCGTGGTTTGTTGCAAATCCGATGCTGGCGGTGACGTACAGCTCGTGGCTGTCGGTGTCGTCGGCGCGCGGGTCGGCAACGAACACCGGAGGGTGCAGGGCGCGGCGCAAACGATCCGCCGCTGCGGCTGCGTCCACCGCGCCACCGCGTCCGTCGAGCACCACCACGAACTCGTCGCCACCAAAGCGTCCGAGCACATCACCCTCGCGCACCGCGCCCACAAGACGTTGAGTGACCTGCTGCAGGAGTTCATCGCCAACGGCGTGACCGAGGCTGTCGTTCACCACCTTGAAGTGGTCGAGATCGATGAACAGGCAGCCCACCATCGACGGTGCGGCCCCGTCGAGGCGTTGCGCGAGGATCTCCATGACGAACGACCGGTTCGGCAACCCGGTCAACTCGTCATGTCGGGCGGCGTGGGTCAGGCGTTCGGCGGCGCGGTGTTGCTCGGTGATGTCTTCGATGTGGTTGATCGCCAACATCAGCCCGTCGTCGGACGACACCGCCACACGGGTACGACACGTCACATATGACCCATCGCGCCGGCGGAAGCGTTGGTCGACGATGTACTGGTCGACGATGCCCAACTCGAGTTGCGCCCGATGTGACTGCGCGGCACGCACATCGTCGGGGTGAGTCAACTCGCGCAGCGTGCGTCCCACAAGTTCGGTCGCCGTGCGCTGCAGCATGTCGGCGAGGGTTTGGTTCACATCGACCATGCGGCCGTCGTCGAGACGGACGAGTGCCATACCGGTCGGTGCCGATTCAAAGGCTTGATGGAACCGGTGACGGGCCTGGTCGAGCGCGCGGCGATGACCGTTACGGCGTGAGCGGTCATGGAATCGCAGCAGCGCCGGTGCCTCGCTGGATCCGGTGCGATGCACGGTGATCTCCACGTCGCGGGTGTCGCCGTCGTCGCGCAGGGCCCGCGCTTCGAATGCCACGTGATGCTCCGGGTCGTCGATGTCGTCGACGATGACCGGTGTGCGATCGATCCACTCCGCGAGCACCCCTCGGTCGGCGCTCACGAGATGGTCGTCGACCATGGTGCCCACCAGCAGGTCAGGGCTGTCGACACCGAGAAGGTCAGCGCTCGCCTGATTCGCAACGATCACCATGCCGGTGGCATCCACATGCATTACGGCTTCGGGGAGTGCATCGAGGAGATCGGATGCGCGACGTTCGCGTGCTCGGTGACGCGTCGGTGGCGCAGCGGTGTTGCTCTCTCCGCGCCGGGTCAATCGACCCACCAGCACCGCTGCACAGATTGCACACGCTCCCACTGCGGCGATGATGACGGATGGTTCGATCATCGCGATGCTCTCATCAGACCTGCTGGCCCGCGTACCACTCGTCGAGGCGCGCTCTGATCTCGTCGTCGCCGAGCAAGCCCTCTTCGAGTCGAATATCGAGGAGGTACGCCAACGCTCGACCGACCACCGGCCCGGGGATGAGCCCGAGGTGGGCCATCACCGCAGCACCGTCCATTTCGGGGCGCATGGCAGCGAGTTCTTCGGCCGCGGACAGTTCGGTAATACGTTCTTCGAGTTCGTCCATGCGCCGCGACAACGTGCGGGCCTTCTTCTCGTTGCGGGTGGTGCAGTCGCAGCGGGTCAGCACGTTGAGCTCATCGAGGAGATCGCCGGCGTCGCGCACATATCGCCGCACTGCCGCGTCGGTCCAGCCCAGCCGGTAGGTGTGGAACCGCAGATGCAGTGCCACCAGTTCAGTGACCGCTTCGGTGTCGCTGTTCGAGTAGCGCATGGCGGTCATGCGTTTGCGAGTCATCTTCGCACCGACCACATCATGGTGATGGAAGGTGGTGCCTTTGCCCTTCTGGTAGCCGCGGGTACGGGGCTTGCCCACATCGTGGAACAGCGCGGCAAGTCGCACCAATCGAAAGTTGAACGGCGGGCGATCGGCGGGTTGTTCGTGTGCGGGCCGCACGTTCTCGACCACCGCGATGGTGTGGGTCAACACATCCTTGTGGCGATGGATGGGGTCGTTCTCGAGGCGCATATGCGGCAGTTCCGGCAAGAACACATCAGCGAGTCCGGTCTCGACGATGAACCACAGTCCGGGGCCTGGGTGATCCACGCAGATCAATTTGTCGAACTCGTCGCGGATCCGCTCGGCCGACACGATCTCAAGTCGTTGCGCCATGGCCCGCACCGCATCCACCAGGCCGGGTTCGGGTTCCAGTCCGAGCGCCGCCACGAATCGCGCCGCCCGCAGCATGCGCAACGGGTCATCGCTGAAACTCACCTCCGGCCCGAGTGGAGTACGCAGCACACCACGGGCAAGGTCGATCGCGCCGTCGTAGGGATCGACGAGTTGGGGCGTGTAACCGGTGAGTTCGAGCGCCATCGCGTTCACCGTGAAATCGCGCCGCGACAGGTCGACGGTCACGTCATCGCAGAACGCCACATGTGGTTTGCGACTGTCATCGGTGTACGCCTCGGAGCGATACGTCGTGATCTCGTACTGCCGGCCCGCGATTCGTGCGCCAACGGTGCCGAAGCGTTCACCTTGGTCCCAGACAGCGTCAGCCGTGCCGGCGAGCACTGCGCGGATGTCATCAGGGCGGGCGTCGGTCGACAGATCGAAGTCGACATGAGCTGGATCACCGGCAGGGTCGCCGCGTCCCATGAGGAGATCGCGGACGGTTCCCCCCACGAGATGCAATTGGTGTCCGGCCTCGGCGAACCGTGCCGCCACGGGGGCGAGCTCGTCGAGCACCGGGGCGAAACGGTCCGGAATCATGACGCGTCCACCCTACTGGCGCCCTGTCGTTCGGTGGGGGTGGGCGAGCGCATGGTTGTCATCGTGGCGGCTACCGTCAGCGGCGGTGTCGGACGCGGCGGGAAACTGGGAGACGGCAACGTCAGATGATCGCCACAACGTGGCGCGCGCGGCGCATGCCGCCCATCCGAGTGCGGCGTCGGCGACGCGGGGCGCCGGCGTGCTCAGCGGTGCCTGGCCGAACGACCCAACGGTGGCCACGGTGTCAGCTGTTGACCATTCGCGCGGTATCGATCCTGGTCGCTTCCGTGATGCGGTCGCTCGTGTACAACGCAACGGGGCCCGTCTGGTGCGCACCGGTGCGCTCAGCGCCGGCGGTGCGGCAGTGGCGATGGCGGCGGGATTTGATGTGATCGACGAGTTGGTCCTACTGCGTGCGGATATCTCGGTGTTCGACACTGCAACCGTGCGCAATATTCGACGTTTGCCACGCCGTCATCATCGCCGCGCCGCGGTGGTGGATGTGGCGGCATTCGGGCCGCTGTGGGGCTTTGACGCGGATGCCATAGCCCATGCGCGTCGGGCGACGCGGACCTCGTGGGCGGGTGCGGTCGCCGACAGTGCGGCACCTGCGGGCCTCGGTGGCTACGCCGTGTGCGGGGTCGCTGATGATGTCGGCTACCTACAGCGTCTCGCGGTGCACCCCGACTGTGCGCGCCGAGGGCACGGCCGTCGGCTGGTGATGGCCGCCGGACGCTGGTGCCAACGTCAGCGATGCACATCGGTGTTGGTGAACACCGGGGCGGCCAACCATCGCGCAATGGCGTTGTACATGGGTATCGGTTTTGTCGACACCGGCGACCGTTTGTGGGTGTTGGAGTTCGACCCCGCACGAGGTGGCGCGTGAAAGCCGCGTTGTCGTTAGCGGCCGCCACCTTGGTGGGTGCGATTGCTGTGATCGGCGTCGGCGGCGCACCGGTGGTGGCCGATGACATCGATCTGGTGTTGGACGATCAGGTGTTCTTCGCCGATAGCCGCTTGTCGCTCGAGTATTCGATTGCGGGTGAAATCGTTGAGGTCGGCCCCACAACCACCACCACATCAACCACGACGACCACCACGGTGGTGCCACTCGACGATGCCGACACGACCACCACCACATCGACGCCAGACGACTTGACCGGTGAACCAACCGATGACGACATGGCCGATGATGAGGCCTCGGTGCGTATTGCGTTACACGGGCCGTATACCAGCCGCATCGATATCGGCCGTGCGCTCGGTGGCGCCCTAGGCGACCCGGTGGATGTGACCACGCGTCGACTCGCCGACCTCGGTCGTTTCGATGAGACCACGGGCGAACGGGTCCTGGTGATCGACCTGCCGTTGCGACATCGCGGCGTGGCCCGTGCCCGTGACCCGATCGGCCTTGAAGTGCCAGCCGATGGCCTGTATGCGGTGAGCGTCGGGGTGTACCGCGGCGCTGATCGTCTGGCTGGCCATGTGACCGCGGTCGACATCGCCGACTCGCGGGTGACTGAGCGCGCACCGCTCGGCGTGAGTGTGGTGGCGGTGGTGCCCACGCCCACATCGTTCGATGATTCGTCGACTCTGGCAGCCACCCGTGAGGCACTCGAAGCGATCGCCGAACTCGATGCTGCGGTTGATGTGCCGCTGTCGGTGGTGATCGACCCGCGGGTCGCTGAGTTCGCCGCCGACGGGTCGTTGGCGGCCGGCACGGGTGTGGGTGCGTGGGCCGCGAGCTTTGACGGTGAGGTGTATGCACTCCCCTCACCCGAACTCGACCCGTCGACGGCCGCGGTGTCGGACCTCGGCGACGAGTTCGCGAACTATCTGGTGGATGGCACCAACCGCACCGCAGCAGCGCTGCCCGCGGCGGTGGTGCGCCGCGACATCTGGCCTCTCGAGGGCGCCGTGTTCACCACGGTAAACGGTGCTGTGTTGACCCCTGCCGGCGCCGACCTCTTGCGGTCACTGGGCATTCGCGCTCTGGTGAGCAGTTGGGGTGAGGCTCTCGAGCGCGTGGAGGACATCACTGGCAGCCTGGATGCCACCACGATCGCTCGCTTCGCCGCATCCGATGGTCTCGAGGTGCTAACGGCCGACCCTGCCACCAGTCGCTTGGGCAACAACGATGTAGATACCGCACCTCTCGAGCGTGCAGTGCGGGTGCTGGCCGACTGGACCGTGCGCCGGCACGCACAACCCTCCATCACCCATTGGGCGATGCTGAGCACCGACGATCTGTCACCCCCCGATCCGGTGGTGGCTGCGGCCATCATCGACCTGTTGGGTGATGATCCCGCGGCCCGGATAGAGGCGGCTTCCTATGCCATCGGGGCCGCTGCGGCGATGCGATCTGGCGATGTGCCGGTGGTGCTCACCGCCGATGTGGTCGCGCCCAATGATCTCACCGAACGAGTGACCATCGTCAACCAGATGCGGTTGCGCATCTTGGATGTGGCGTCGATGCTGCCCGACGATGATCTACGACCGGCGCAGTGGTCCGCCGTGGTGGATGCCGCATTGTCGAGCGAAGTCGACGATGAGCAGGCTGCAGCAACAATGGCGCAGCTCCTGGGTCAATTCGACGAGTTGCGCACCGCTGTGACCGTGTTGGACATCGGCACGGTGAACCTGACCGGCACCGATACACCGATGCCGTTGCGGCTGATGAATTCGTCCGACACACCACTACGGGTCGTTATTTCAGTGGACTCGGCTCGCCTGTTGCCGATCGAACCCTTCGAGACGGTGGTGGCACCTGGTGAGATAACACTGCGAGTGCCGGTGACCCCTCGCGCGAACGGCCGCTTCCCGGTGGAAGTCGACGTCGCAAGCCCGGCGGGTGGAGTGGGTGGTGTTGGAATGGTGATCACCGCGAGCTCGGTGTCGCTCAGCGGGTTGGGACGCGGTGTGGCGGCCGGTCTGGTCGTGGTGTTGTTGACGTGGTGGTTCTCGCATTTCCGACGCCGTCGACGGAGCCGTCTCGACCGGATGCGTCACGCGACGCTCACCGATGCCACCGGTATCGACGACACCGGTGGCATCGACGCTGCGGACCTTCGTCAACGTCTCGACGACGACACCGACACCGTCGACGACGATGGCGACGGTGATCGCCCCACGGACCTCACCTGATTGCCCCCGTCGGCGCATAGCGCGCAACTAGCGTGCAGGTCGATCATGGACAGCGTGTCGCCCTCCTCTCCCCCGTTATCGGGTGGCACGGCGGTGGATGGACGCGTGCTGGCTGGCCGGTACCGACTCGAACGGCGCATCGGCCAGGGCGGGATGGCCGAGGTGTGGGTGGCCACCGATGTGCAACTCAACCGTCGCGTGGCGGTGAAGTGGCTGAAGCCGAACCTGGCCACCGACCCGGTGGTCGCGGAACGGTTTCGACGGGAAGCGATTGCAGTTGCTGGCCTGAACCATCCGAACATCGTCGGGGTGCATGACGCCTTCGAACATGAGGGGCGTCAAGCGGTGGTGATGCAGCTGGTCGATGGCCGCAGCCTGCGCCAGGTCCTCGATTCGCAGAAACTTCTCGGCCCCGAGTTGACCATTCATATCGGTGCCTCCGTGGCCGCCGCCCTCGACGAGGCTCACCGATCGGGTTTCGTGCATCGCGATGTGAAGCCCGGCAACATTCTCATCACGAATGACGGTCGGGTGCTGCTCACCGATTTCGGCATTGCGAAAGGCCTGGAGTCGGGTGACCACGACCTCACCAGTGACAACGTGATGATGGGGACAGCCAAGTATCTGTCGCCCGAACAGGTGCGTGGTCATCGCCTCGACGGTCGCGCCGATCTGTACTCATTGGCTCTGGTGCTCTATGAGTGTCTTGCTGGCCGGGTGCCGTTCCTTGGCCAGAGCGATGCCGACACCGCGCTGGCGCGCCTGCAACGTGACCCCACCGATCTTGCGCATCTGCGACCCACCTTGCCGATCGGTTTGGTGAATCTGATCCATCGCACATTGGCCCGCAACCCGGCACATCGTCCGGCCACCGGCGAGGAGTTACGTCGCCAACTACAGGCGGTCGATACGACCCCGCCCGACATCGATGGCACGCCGTTGGAGCCGCCCACACCACGCGAGCGTCCGGTGCGTCCCGATGAGTCGGGACGTCTGTCGCGCACACCGGTGCAACGCGCCGATGCCCCCACAGCCGACCCAGACGCCGTGTCGGTGGGTGCTGGTGCTCCCAGCGATGGTGCTGTGGTCGCACCGGCGCGCCCACCCGCGCCCGCAGCGGCAGCGGCGGCGGTGCCAGGTGAGGCGCTGAGCACCGACCGGGTACCGGTGGTCGCCCCCGTGATTCACGACCAGGATGATTGGACGACGACGGTGCGCTCGGCGCCGACGCGCACGGCGCTGTTGGTGTTGCTCGCGGTGGTGGCCGCCGCCGTGGCGGCTCTGGTGGTGTGGAACCGTGGTGACGAACGAACGGCGAGCGACTCGGTGTCGCCGTTGCCGAGTGTGACCGCTGCACCCGCGGTGACCGATGGTGTGCTCACCGAGCCGGCGATCGGTGCGCTGAACGACCTGGAGACCCCCGCCGTCGTCGATGAGGGTCTGATCATCACCGCATGGGATCCCTTTGGTGACAACGGCGGCGAGAACAACGCCCAAGCCAGTCTTGCTGTGGCCGATGGCAGCCGCAGCACCGCGTGGTCGACCGAGTGTTATTCAAACCAGTACATGGGTGCGAAACCCGGGGTGGGACTGCTGCTGACACCGGCGGTCGCCGGGTCGGGCCGTCTCAGTTTCGAGTCATTAAACGCGCCGTTCCAGATCGAGGTCGTGGCCACGACTCTCGACCCCGTCCCCTCTGACCCCGAACAGTGGACCCGAGTTGGTGGGCTGCATTTTGATGAGGAACCGGGCATGGTGAGCGTGGATGTCAACATGGCGGCCACCACCCTTGGGATCTGGTTGCTTGAACTCGGACCCGATGACGCCTGCAGTTCTGTGAATCCATATCGCGGTCGCATCGGTGAGGTCCGATGGTCCGCCGACGGCTGAGATCGTGGGACGACCCGGTCCGCGCCGCGCAGGCCGGTGATGCGGCAGCGCTCGAGCACGTGCTCGACGCCGCATACCCGCGAATGTTTGCCGTGTGCCTGCGGATGTTGCACGACCGTACCGAGGCGGCGGACTGCACCCAGGAGGCGATGATCAAAGTGGTGCGCGGCCTCGATGGTTTTGATCATCGGGCAGCGTTCTCCACGTGGTGTCATCGGGTGGCGGCCACGACCGCTCTGGATGCGATCCGTCACCGGTCGCGTCGACCGCGGGCCGCAATTGTGCGCGACGATGCACCAGAGCCCGATTGGGAAGATGCTCGCGCGGCGGGTGAGGTGACCGACGGTGTGGAACGTGCGGAGGTCCGCGATCGACTGAGTGCGGCCCTCGCAGCGTTGCCAACCGACTTTGCTCATGCGGTGGTGCTCCGCGATGTGGCTGAACTCGAATATGCAGAGATTGCCGCTGAGTTGGGTGTGGCTGTGGGCACGGTGAAGTCGCGTATCGCCCGTGGTCGACGGATGCTGGCCGCGGCCCTCGACGCCGATAGTGAGCAGGCCGGGAACCCCGCCGCACGCGATGACGTCCAATCTGGGCCGGTGGATATGGCCCCCGGTGGTGAACAATGAGCGACGACCTCCACGACGACCCTGAGCAGATGCGTCTCGACGACGACATCGTGGCTGCCCTGCGTGACCCCTCCCCGATCGATGAGGTGGCACGTCGACGGGCGGTGCGTGCGGCGGTGGCCACACGTCATGGCGGTGCGCGCTGGATGCGGCCGCTGTCTGCCGCTGCAGCGGTTGTCGTTGTTGCCCTTGCCGGTGTGGTGCTGGTGCGCGGAGGTGACGACGTCGACATGGTATCGGCGCCGGCCGCCACGGTACGCACCGCCACCGATGCTGAGCGTGCTGTTGCCGACATGGCTGCCGAGTCGAGCCCCGAGCTGGAGTCCTCTGCCGCAACCGATGGTGGCGCTACCAGCGAGATGGCCGACGGTGAGCTCGACGACGCTGACCTCCTCACCGACGATGCCGGTGCTGCTGCCTCGGCGCTGATGGCCGAGGAACGACCGGCATCCACTGCGGTTACCGCAGCTGCAGTACCCGAGGAGGAGGCCGAACCCGCCGAGTCCGGCGACGACGCACCGATGGACGATGCACCCATGTCGGTGCTCCCGCTTGTTGTGATCGACACGGTCGACGATCTCGCCGCGGCAGGGCGCGCGGCGCTTGACACTGACGACACCGTGGTGAGTGAGTGCGCCGTTCGCGGTGAGCGAGCGATCACTTTTGCCATCGTCACGGGTGTCGATGCAGTGCTGGTGGTCACTAATGATGCATCGACGGTGCGTGCCCTTGCGGCGAAGAGTTGCGACGTAATCCTGTCGGCGTCCATCGCCCCCTGAGAGCCCCCGCCTCCGCGATGTGCGCGATCTCACGTGGGGTCCACGTGCGGGCTGGTCGGCAATACCGCTACAGTCCGACCCATGGCGGGTAACCCGTTCACCGATCCCGATTGGGCCTCGACAACCACCGACCAGATCGACCGTCTGGTCGGCAAGGTGCGTGACAACGTCACGAACAATGTGGTGCGGGTGATCCGCGGCATCGTGTTCGGCATCGTTGTCGTGTTGCTGGCGGTGGTGTTGGCCGTGGTCGCGTTGATCATGGTGACCCGCGCTCTGCAGGCGTTGATCGGTCTTGCCACCACCGAAGGGCGGGCCGTGTACCTCAGCTATCTCATCGTGGGCGGGGCGTTCCTCGCCGCGGGTGCGATGCTGATGGGGCGCCGTCGCAGCGGTTCGTGATCACTGTTCTCGTCGAGGGAGTCCACACACATGTCCGATGTCGCCAACGTCATCATCATCGGGTCCGGCCCTGCCGGTCTCACGGCCGCGATCTACACGGCGCGTGCCAGTCTCTCCCCCATCGTCATCGAGGGTGAGCCGTCGTCCACCAGTGATCAGCCCGGCGGCCAGTTGATGCTGACGACCGAGGTCGAGAACTTCCCCGGGTTCCCCGAGGGGATCATGGGGCCGGAATTAATGATGAATTTCCGCGCACAGGCCGAGCGTTTCGGCGCCCAGTTCATCACCGAGAAAGTCACCGCGATCGACGTGGAATCACGCCCATATCGGGTGTGGGTGCGCGACACCGAATATCGGGCACATTCGTTGATCGTGTCCACCGGTGCCCGCGCTCTGATGCTGGGTATCGATGGCGAAGACCGACTGCTGGGCCATGGTGTGTCGACATGTGCGACCTGTGATGGCTTCTTCTTCCGCGGCCAGGAGATTGCCGTGGTCGGCGGTGGCGACTCGGCCATCGAGGAGGCCACCTTCCTCACGAAGTTCGCCGACAAAGTCACGCTGATTCACCGGCGCGATGAGTTCCGTGCATCGAAGATCATGCAGCAGCGCGCCTTTGACAATCCCAAGATTGACATCCTGTGGAATCACACGGTGACCGCCATCAACGGCGACAGTCGCCTTGAGGGCGTTGAGGTGACGAACACTGTGGATGGAACGGTGTCGACGCTGCCGGTCACCGGGCTGTTCGTGGCCATCGGCCACCGTCCGAATACCGATTTGTTCACCGGCATTCTGGATATGGACGAGACGGGGTATCTGGTGACCGCCCCGGGTTCCACGGCCACAAATATCGACGGGGTCTTTGCCTGCGGCGATGTACAGGACCACACCTACCGGCAGGCCATCACCGCGGCCGGATCGGGGTGTATGGCGGCGATCGATGCCGAGCGGTGGCTCGAAGCTCAGCACGACTGATCGTCGCTGACGGCATCGCTGTGGGCTTGTAGGCTCGCGGTATGGCTGCCACCACGTTGACCACCGCCACCTTCGATGAGACCATCGGTTCGTCGAGTGTTCCTGTTGTCGTCGATTTCTGGGCCGAATGGTGTGGCCCGTGTAAGCAGATCGCGCCGATTCTGGAAGAGATCGCCACGGAACGCGCCGGTTCGTTGTCGATTGCCAAGCTGAACGTCGACGAGAATCCCGATATCGCCATGCGTTACCAGGTGATGAGCATTCCCACGCTGTTGGTGTTTTCCAATGGTGAGGTCGTGCATCGCATCATCGGCGCGAAGTCGAAGTCGGCTCTGCTCGACGAGTTCGACCGGTCTACGGGTTCGGCCAGCTGAACCTTCTCCCCCTGCGGCCGGGCGCCTCGGGTGAGGCGGTCCGTGATCTTCAGCGCCGTTTGGCGTTGCTGGGCCATGCCGTTGGGCATGGTGCCACCGGTCGTTATGACGACGGTACTTCCGCAGCGGTGTCGCAGTTTCAGGCCGAGCGGGGCCTGAGCATTGATGGCATCTGCGATATCGCGACATGGACAGCGCTTGTTGAGGCGGGCTGGCGTCTCGGCGACCGATTGCTGCACCACACCTCGCCGAATATGCGCGGTGATGATGTCGTGGAGTTGCAGGGCCTGCTCACCCGGTTGGGCTTTGACTGCGGTCGTGTCGACGGCATTCTCGGCCCCGACACCGTGCGCGCACTGACAGATTTTCAGCGTAATGCCGGTCTTCCCGATGACGGCGTGTGTGGCGCCGATACGGCTCGTGCCCTCGCCATCGCCAGTCGTCAAAGCGGATCGGGGCCCGGTGTGGTGTCGGTGCGCGAAATTGTCGATCTCACCTCTGGCGACCGGTCGTTGTCGCGGTTGCGAGTGGTGGTTGGCCACGTAGGAGGCCTATCAGCTCTGGCTCGACAGGTCACCCAGGCTCTGCGTCAACGCGCGGCATCGGTGAGCATTGTTGATTTGCCCGATCCAGTGGCACAAGCCGCTGCCGCGAATCGTTTCGCCGCCCATTGTTTCGTGGGGTTTGAGGCCACCGAAACGGCCACCAACACCCTGCATTACTTCGCGGTGCCGTCATTCGAGTCGACTGGTGGTCGTGCCCTGGCCACGCACGTGGCGCATGCGGTGACACGGCCATTACGCACCGAGGACGTCACGTTGTTGGGAATGCGACTGCCGGTGCTGCGCGAGACCGTGATGCCCGCCGTGCTGTGGCGCATTGGCCCGACCGACGTGCTGGCGCGTCACACTCCCGATTTTGCTCGCGCGGTGGTGATGGGCGTGTCGCGATGGGTTACCGACCCGGTGGCCGGCCTCACCGACGACTGACGCGCGCGTGACCAACCAACGCAGGATTTTGTGATCATGTGAATACTAATGAGGTTATCCACAGGATTTCCCACAACTGTGGACACTCACCCTCATGTGCGGGTTGAGAAACCCTCACCCTCTACTTTTGTCCGGATACGGGGCCGACACACCCGATACGGCGGGGGATCACGCCTCGCCGGGGTTGAACATCGCGTCGTAGATCCGCTCGAGATCGCTGAGATCAGCAAACTCGATGGCCACGCGCCCCTTACGGTTACCCATGTTGATCGACACGGTGGTGTTCAGTCGTTCGGCCAACAGCTTCTCGATCTCCAACAAACCGGGCGGCCGCAACCGCGTCAGTGGCGTGATACCCGCGCCATCTCCGAGCGGCTCAGGTGTGGTACCCGCCGGCGGATCCTCGGATGAATCACTGGGACCACCGCGCACCGCTTGCTCGACAGCGCGGACAGACCATCCTTCGTCCACAGCCTGCTGCGCCAGAGCTTCTTGCAGCGACCGGTCCGGAGTACCGAGCAGTGCTCGGGCATGGCCGGCGCTGAGTCGCCCGTCGGTGAGGAGGCGCTGCACGCCAGGTGGCAGCCCCAACAACCGTAGGGTGTTGGTGACCGCAGCACGGCTCTTGCCCACGCGTTCGGCTACCTGTTCGTGGGTCAACTCGAAATCCTCGAGCAGTTGGTTATACGCCGCCGCCTCTTCGAGTGGTGTGAGGTCTTGCCGGTGGAGGTTCTCCACAAGCGCCTGCTCCATCGAACCCAAGTCATCGGCTGCGCGCACAATGGCCGGAACGGTGGCCAACCCAGCACGTTGTGCTGCGCGCCACCGCCGCTCGCCCGCAATCAGTTCATACCCGTCGTCGGTCTGACGGACCAGAATCGGCTGCAGGACACCGATGTGGCGAATCGACTCGGTGAGGTCACCCAGGGACTCCTCGTCGAAGTGCACCCGGGGCTGATACGGGTTGGGGGTGATGTCATCTACCGATACCTCCGCGAGGCGCGTGGTGTCGCCGCCAGTGTCGTCGGTGCCGGCAGGAATCAGTGACCCCAGTCCCTTACCCAATCCGCTACGCCGCGCCATCATGTACCTCCTGTGCGATGTCCTTATAGGCGATCGCACCCCGTGAGCGCGGATCGTACACGGTGATCGGTTGACCGAACGATGGGGCTTCGGAGATGCGCACATTCCGTGGCACCACCGTACGCAGCACCTTGTTGCCAAAGTAGTCGCGGATCTCATCCACCACGCGCTCGGACAGATTTGTGCGTGCGTCGTACATCACACACACAATCGTTGACACGTCAAGATCCGGATTCAGGCCTTTACGCACCCGCTCCACGTTCTGCAGCAATTGACCAAGGCCTTCCAACGCGTAGTACTCACATTGAATCGGCACCATCACTTCATGTGCTGCCGCCAGGCCGTTGATCGTCAGGAGTCCCAAGCTGGGCGGGCAGTCGATGAACACGTAGTCGTAGTCGTCGATCACGGCTTCGATTGCCCGGCGTAGAATCAGTTCACGGCTGAATGCCGACACCAACTCAATTTCCGCTCCGGCAAGATCTAGGTTCGCCGGCGCCACGAACAGGTTCCGTACCTCGGTGGGCTCCACGCAGTCATCGAGCGATGTGTCATTCAGTAGCACGTCATACATGGTGGTGGACAGCGCGCGGACGTCAATGCCGAGCCCGCTTGAGGCATTCCCCTGCGGGTCGAGGTCAACGATCAGGGTCCGTAGACCGCTTTGTGCCAGCGCGGCAGCTGTATTTACCGTTGTCGTTGTCTTCCCCACGCCGCCCTTCTGATTCGCAACTGCAATCACCCGCGGGAGGGGTCGTGATGGCCGTCCGGTGGTGCCGTCTGCGTCATCAGCACCGGTCGGTGTCGGGGGTATGTCGCTCATGGTGCCCACAGCCTGCCGTGTTGCGTCGACGAACACAAGTACTTCGGGACGATTCTCGCCAATGTTTCACGTGAAACACTCATCCTGTGATCGATAGTCAGGTTGAGGCGGCCTCAGAATTCACATCTGGCGCCCAATGCCAATGTTTCACGTGAAACATCGCGTATTGCCACAACCGCATCAGACACGACGGAACTCCGACAAATGATGGTCGTCGTCACCAACGCTCAGCCGCGTCAGGCCGAGGCCACCGAGAATCTCAGGGGACCATCGTTCGCCACCATCAGGGGGGTCGCTGATCACGATACGCCCCGTCGCATGCACCAACTGCCGAGCAATTCCCAACGTCAGGTCGGGTGGGCCAAATGATCGGGCGGTCACGGCATCCATTGGTGCGTCGTCACCATTCAGCACTGCACCCACCAAGTCGAGGGCATCACGGCACAGCACCTGCACCGATGAGCGACGTTCCAGCCGACCCACCAATACCTGAAGTAGGTCTGTTCTTTTTTGACGGCGGTCAACGAGAAGAACGTGGAGATCCGGACGATCGGCCGCGATCACTAGCCCCGGCAGGCCACCGCCCGACCCCAGATCGCAGACCCGCGCACCTGCGGGAAGGTCGCTCAGGCGTGCCACATATAACCGGGCATGGGCAATAGCTCCAGGGAGATCCTGTTCCCCAATAACACCGAGGCGCTGCGCAGTGCGCAGCGCCTCGATCAACGGTCCGTCACAAGACGGTCCGGACATCATCGTTGGGGGAGTGTTCAGTCGGGGAACACGACGACCCGGCGGTTCGGATCCTCGCCCTCGCTGCGGGTGCCCACACCGTCTTCGGTGGAGAGTACATCGTGGATCACCTTGCGATCTGGTGACGCCATCGGCTCAATGGCGATTGCCTTACCGGTTTCGCGCACCTTGTCCGCGGCCTTCTTCGCAAACGCTTCAAGCGACGCTCGACGTCGCTGACGGTATCCGGCGACGTCGATACGGAGATGGGTGTCGTGGTCGCCGAGCTTGCGCTGGGCAGCAACACGAGCAATGTCTTGGATCGCGGTCAGCGTGCGGCCACCAGGCCCCACCATCAAGCCGAGTTCCTCGCCATCGACACGCACCTCAAGTTCGGTGCCGTCGCGATCGAGGGTAACGGTTGCTGTGGCGCCGAACGCAGCCACAAGCCCGTCCATAAACGCCACCGCGGCATCGCCGACCACGGCTGGGTCGACCGGTTCACGATCGCTGGTGTCGTTATTCATTGCTGTTCCCTTCTCTGCGCCGCGACCCCGTCGCCGCGACCCTCCGTCGTTCTTTCCGCGTGCACCCTTGTCATTGCTGGCTGGGGGGGCATCGGTTGCCTCGGCGGTATCCGACACCGTAGCAGTCGCGGTTGAGCCGATCGACGGGCTGCGGTCGTTGCCTCGTGACTTTTGGCCTTTGGGCCGACGGCGGCGGTCGTTCTTCTGGCGAAGTTCCGCAGGGCGCAACCGTGCGCGCACGCGCGCCTGGCCGCGCACCCGGCCGAACAGACCGCGTTGGGGTTCGTCTAACACCTCGAGTTCAACTTCATCGACGGTCACGCCGAGTAGTTCGAGGGCTTCGTCGGTGGCCGCTTCAACCGTGTCGGCCGTGGTATTCACCCATTCCATGGTGGTCTCCTTCGTTGGGGCACCCGTCAACTTTGGCGGCGTCCACCCGGGCGGTTCAGTTGTTCACGCCGCGGGTTCGTGCCACCACCGGGCCGTGAGCCCTGGGTGCGCTTGTTGTTGCCCTTGGCGCTGTTGCGGGGTGCCTCACGGCCCCCGTTGTCGCCACGGTTGTCGTTCCGGTTTTTCTTTGCGCCGGCGTCGTCATCGCCGCCGCCTCCGGACAGTTCGCGTTTCGCCTGCGCCAAGAATCCGCCGCCACCGCCCTCGGCTTTGGCCAGCTCACGTGCTTTTGCGCTGGCCGCCTGCGCCTGCTGGCCCAGCGAGTCCTCACCGCGGTAGAACCGTCGAGTGATGTAGGCCTGCACAAGGATTCGCAGGATCGATTGCACGATGTAATAGACCACCAGACCGAACAGGAAGAAGATCTGGAACACGGCGAACACCACCGGCAGGTACTGCATCACCTTCTGCTGGGTCTCCGACATGGTGGGGCTGAGCGTCGCGCGTGCCGCCACCATGCGTTGCTGGAACAGGTACAACCCACCGAGGCCAACCACTAGCAAGGCGTAGATCAGGCCGCGGCCGAAGTCGGTGCCCAACATCGTGGCGGCCGATTTCGACAGATCCAGCGCCCATGAATCCATCTCGGTCTTTGTGACCAGCGACTGATACATCTCCGAGTCGGTGGCGAGGTAACGCGGCAAGAAATACAACTCTTGGTCACTGCGACCAACGGCGCTCAACACGGCGGTGGCGATGCGTCCTTGTTCGCCGGTCGGGATGTAGGTGGCATCGTGGAGGATGCGGAACATCACAATGAACACAGGCATCTGGGCGAACAGCGGCAGGCATGACGCCATCGGGTTCACCTTGTGCTCTTGGTAGAGCTTCATCATCTCTTCGTTGAGTTTTTGCCGATCGCCGCGGTACTGCTGCTGCAGACGGCGCATTTCAGGCCCCAGGCGCTGCATTTCCAGCATGCCGCGGGTGCTCTTCAACGTGAGCGGTGTGGTGATGGCGATCACGATGACGGCGGCAAGTGAAATAGCCACCACATAGGAATCGGTGAGGGTGTACAACCAGTTCAGTACGGCTGCGGGGATCTCAAACATCAGTGGTCACTTCCTGCGGAAGGGGGCACCAGGTCGACGCCTGATGGGCCCAATGGGCGGCATCGCACAAGTCGACGCATCGCCAGCCACAGCCCCCGACGGGAACCGTGCACGGCGATGGCCTCGTGCGCGTATGAAGAACAGGAGGGAAAGAACCGGCATGGCGACATACGCCAAGAGAACGTCCGCTGGTACCACTCGATCGCCGACAGCATGCGCTGTTGCATCCTCGACGCGGTCATGCCTGACACGGTGATATCGCAGCAACCGTGTTTATGCGTCATGGTTACCTCGCGATCGCGTCTGTCGACGCCCGCTGCACGAGTTCGCGGACCTGCATCGTAAGTTCCATGGACGACAGAACGCACACTTGTTCGCTCATCGAACGTGTGATCCCCCATAACCAGTGGCCGGCGGGCAAGGTGCCCTCGCTGGCCATCTGCCGACAGATGGCGCGGAGTCGACGACGGAGTCGATTCCTGGTCACAGCTGGGCCGTGCGCACGACCGATCGCGAATGCCACCGAAGGCGGCATCTGTGCGGGGTCGGGAAGATGAGTACACCACAACATGGCGGACCGCACTCTGCGCCCCGAGCGGGACAGTTCGTCGAACTGTTGGCGAGTGCGAATCCGATGGATCAAGCGGACAGGCGGGCGCGGCCTTTGGCGCGACGCGATTTGAGCACGGCGCGACCAGCACGAGTGCTCATACGGGCGCGGAAACCATGCTTTTTGGCCCGGCGATGCTGGTTGGGTTGAAACGTTCTCTTCACGTGTGGCGTCCTCTCATCAATGCCGGCGGTTGACACGCCGATCGGGCCGGACGACGACATCGGGGTCCGACCCGGTAAGGCTACGGGGTCGGTGCCTCGGACGGCAACCATATACGCCTCAGGCTGTTTCGGCCGTGAGGGCGCAGTTGACTAGGCCCCCTTGATGAGGCAGGTGCGTGACGTGCTAGCGTGCCGTCCCTGCTGTTATCCGGCCGATGCCGGCGACAGCAGTTCATATGGCGGGAGTCCCGCAACCTCAGGCGTTATCCACAACATGTGGAGAAACCTGTGGTGAATGTCATCAGTGTAATACGCATCGCGTCGGGATCCGCGGATTCCGATGCCGTCATCCAATAATGCAGACGATCGACCACCGAAATCAGACCACCGTGAACGACATCAACCCCATCTCAGATGTGCTCGAGGCCGAGCGAGTCTGGACGGCTGTGTCGGTGTCGCTCCGCTCACAGCTCACCGAATCGGTGTGGTTCTCGACCTTCGCCGACGCTCGAGCGGTCGGCTCCGAAACACCCAGCACGCTGGTGCTCGAAGTAGCCAGCACGTTGGCGCGTGAACGTATCCAGTCGCGCTATATGGCCATGGTCACCGACGCCCTTGCGGAGGTTGGTTACCCGGACTGGGGAGTCACCGTCAGCATCGTCGATACCGACGGCGACGATCACGACACGATTCCCTCCTCACCGCCTGGTGGGCCTGTTGACAAAGCATCCGTGATCGAAGTCCCGATTGACGATCATTCAACGTCTACGACTGGTTATCCACAGGGCGTGGACGGGGCCTCGGCGCCGGAAGAAGCTGGTTTGAACCCGCGGTATACCTTCGAAACATTCGTGAAGGGTGCATCGAACCAGTTCGCATTGGCCGCGGCGATGCGGGTCGCCGAGACACCCGCTCGGTCGTATAACCCGTTGTTCATCTACGGCGCTGCGGGTTTAGGAAAAACCCACCTGTTGCATGCGATCGGGCATTACGTCCATCACAACTACCGCCATCACGTCGTTCGGTACGTGTCAACCGAGACCTTCATGAACGAATACGTCGACGCAATTCGATCGAACTCGATGGCCGGACTGCGTCGCCGATACCGCGAAGTCGATGTGTTGCTGATCGACGACGTGCAGTTCCTCGAAGGTAAAGAGGGCCTCCAGGAAGAGTTCTTCCATACCTTCAACTCGTTGCATGGTGCCAATAAACAGATCGTGTTGTCGAGCGACCGAATGCCCGATGCCATTCCAACGCTGGAGGAACGTCTGCGCGGTCGTTTCAAGTGGGGGTTGATCACCGACATTCAGCCACCCGATCTCGAAACACGCCTCGCGATCCTGCGTAACAAGGCCGAGCGTGACCGGGTAGAGGTACCCGACGATGCTCTCGAGTTCATTGCCTCAAATATCACCAACAACATCCGTGAGCTAGAAGGCGCTCTCATCCGCGTCACTGCCTATGCCAGCTTGAACAGTGCACCGATCACCATCAACCTCGCGCGTCAACAACTCAGCGACCTTCTCACCGAACAAAGCACCAAACCTCGCACGGATGCGGAGCTTCTCGACGACATTGCGCGCATTCTCGGCTTTGAGGTCGATGCGTTGCGCGGCAAGAGTCGCCAGCGGCCGCTGGTGACCGCTCGTCAAATTGCCATGTACGTATTCCGGGATCTGACCGATCTCAGTTACCCGAGTATCGCCCGCCTGTTCGGCGGCCGTGACCACACCACCGTGATTCACGCCGTCGAGAAAATCCAACGTCAGATGGGTGAACGGCAACAAATCTATGAGCAGGTCACCGATCTGTTGCAGCGGTTGAAAGCATGAACACGTCTATGGGGACAACTCTGCGGACGGCCTGTGCACGACCGGTGGACAGCCGTATGTCATCCACAGAATCACATCGACGTCATCTTGTAGCGGTGGATAACAGTGGACAACGGTGTGAGGACAGATCTATCGCCTACGCTGGGATTACACCGGGTTGTCCACAATCCACATGCACTACTACCACTACTCACTTTTCTAATCCCATGGAGTGTGGGGGAGAGGCTCGACTGTGAAATTCAGATGTGAACGCGAGATTTTGGCCGATGCGGTTGCTGCAGCTGGTCGCGGAGCCACCAGCTCCACAGGTACGTCGCCTGTGCTGGCGGGTGTGCGCTTCGATGTGCGCGGCGAAACGCTCACAGTCACCGGCACTGATCTTGAGTTGAGTGTGCGTGCCACCGTGCCGGTTGGTGTGGAGGCTGAGGGTGCAGCGGTTGTCCCAGCCCGATTGGTGGCCGACATCGTTAAGGCGCTACCGGCTGGCAGTGTCGAAGTGGCACTCGGCACCGACCAAATGATCATTTCGGCCCAGCGGTCAGAGTTCTCGGTGCGGCCATTGGCCCTGGACGATTTCCCGGCGCTGGGCGAACCATCGAACGAGCCGTATGTGTTGCCGGCTAACGAAATGGCGGACGCTTTGCGCCAAGTGGTGCGCGCGGCCAGCAACGAAGACACCCGCCCTGTGCTCACGGGTGTGCTCCTTGCAGCCGAGGAGGACACATTGAAGGTCGTGGCCACCGACTCGTACCGGCTTGCGGTGCGTGATCTTCCGCAGGCTGCCTTGTTGGCATCGGGTCAGCGAGTATTGGTACCGGCTCGTGCCTTGAACGAGGTGCAGCGACTACTGGGTGACGCCGATGAGTTGCGCGTGTATCTCGGAGAGAACGAGGCCGTGTTCGAAATGGGTGGCGTGCGCATCAGCACTCGTCTCATTCCGGGCGAGTACCCGAATTTCAAGGGTTTGATTCCTCCGGCATCACAGAATGTGCTCACAGTGCCGCGTGAAGCGTTGATCGAAGCACTACGACGGGTGCGCCTGTTGGCCCAGGGGTCGACCCCGGTACGTCTCACCCTCGGCGACGGAGGGCTGCAGTTGTCGGCGATCACCACCGATGTCGGTGAAGCATCCGAGCATCTCGACGCGACCTACACCGGTGAAGCGATGACGGTGGCATTCAACCCGGACTATCTCACCGCTGGCGTCGATGCGGTGAGTGGGGACGAGGTGGCGATCACCTTCAGCGATCCGATGCGACCCGCAGTCATGCGCGGCGTTGGACACGAGGATTATCTCTATCTGTTGATGCCTGTCCGGGTGCCCTGAGCGTCCTTCGGCGACGGGCACACCGGTGTTGGTGGAACATCTCGAACTAGTCGATTTCCGGAACTATTCCTCGGCGGCGTTCGACCTCGCAGCAGGCGTGACCTGCGTGCGTGGTCGGAATGGTCAAGGCAAGACAAATCTGGCCGAAGCACTGTCGTACCTCGCGACATTGGGAAGTTTCCGCGGCGTGGGCAACGATGCCCTGGTGCGAGTGGGGGCCGATCAGGCCTACGTGCGCGCAACGGTGTGTGATGACAATGGCCGCCGCTCGCTGATTGAGGCCGAGGTGTCGCGGGTGGGGCGTTCACGGGTGCAGGTAAACCGTCAGCGCCTACAACGGACCAGAGATCTATTGGGCACGGTTCGGGTCTCGGTGTTCTCGCCCGATGACCTTGACCTAGTGAAAGGTGGCCCCGGGGAGCGACGCACATTCTGCGACGACGCACTGGTGGCGTTGGCGACCAAGAACGATCAGTTGCGGCGGGATCTTGATCGAGTACTGCGTCAACGCGGCACCTTGTTGCGTTCTGCTGGTGGACGTCTGTCGCCCGAGGTGGACGTCAGTCTTGATGTGTGGGATGCCCGGTTCGTGGAGGTTGGTGAACGGGTGGGCCATGCCCGCGCGGTGCTGGTCGAGCGGTTGGCACCGTTGGTGACCGAGGCCTATGCGCATCTGGCCGGCGTCGATGTGCCCATTGATCTTGTCTATGCCCCTACGTGGCGAGTGGAGGGCCTAGCGGCAGCGTTAGCCGCGACACGCACCGATGATGTCCGTCGTGGCCAGTCAACGGTTGGCCCACATCGCGACGACGTCGAGTTGATGATCAACGGTTTGCCGGCGCGCACCCATGCATCACAGGGTGAACAACGCACGTTGGCTCTGTCGATGCGGTTGGCGGCACACCGACTGGTGGCCGAACGTGTGGGGTCGACCCCGGTGCTGGTCCTTGACGATGTGTTGAGCGAATTGGACGAGGAGCGTGCTGCGGCGCTGCTGCGTGATCTGCCGGCCGGGCAGGTGGTGATCACCACCGCGTCACCGTTGCCGGCTGCTGCACGTCCCGATCATGTGATCACGATTGATGCGGGAGCGGTTGTCGATGTCTGACGTGGACGGGCCCTCTGGCAGAAATGAACTCTCCGGCATCGATGAACCCTCCGGCATGGATGAACACAGCCAGCGGTTCCCGGGCGATCCACTGCCGTTGTCGGCCGCCCTCGATGGCGTGATGCGATCGTTACGAGGCCCCGGTCGTGCGGCAGCACGGGGTGTGTTTGGCGCTTGGGATGATGTGGTTGGTGAGGCGATCGCGGCGCATGTGCAACCGGTTCGCTTGGCCGATGGGGTGCTGGTGGTCGAGGTCGATGAACCGGCGTGGGCCACCCAGTTTCGTTTCTTGGCCGATGGGGTGCGGGAACGCCTCGCGGCTGATGTCGGCGTGATCGTGGAACGTATCGATGTGCGAGTGGCCGGTGGTCGCGGTCTGCGATGATGCCCTCATGGCTGATGTGTCCTCAATTGAACAACGCTTGAACGATGATTTGACCGCGTCGATGCGCGCCGGAGACAAGGCACGGACGTCCACATTGCGCATGGTGTTGTCGTCGGTGCGGGCGGCATCGGTGGCGGGCGATACCGCGGTCGTGCTCGATGATGCGGCAGTGGTGCAGGTGTTGCGGTCCGAACTGAAGCGTCGCGTGGAGGCGGCCGAGGTGTACGAGGACGCGGGCCGTACCGAGCAGGCGTCGGGTGAACGTGCCGAGGCGGCGATCATCGAGGAGTATCTCCCCGCTGCGATGTCCGATGATGCATTGCAGGCAGTGGTTGAGTCTGCTGTTGCGGCAGTTACCGCCGATGGAGCGGAGGGCAAAGCAGCGATGGGCAAGGTGATTGCGGCGGTGCGCGACGAGGTCGGCGATGCAGCTGACGGGGGGCGGATCGCCACCGTTGTGCGTTCTGTTCTCGGGATCTGAGCACCGGTTGTCCACAGGGCGGCCACGACACGAAAAACATGCCCTGACCGGCGCGGATTGACCTCCGTGTGACACACCCGACTGGTAGTCTCTAGAGGTGATCGAGGTCGGCTCCACTCCCTGTATCGGAGCCCCTTCCCACACGAATCCACCCCCCCGTCCGTCCCGTTGTTACGGGTGTGTCACGGACGCGCGTTGTTCACGAGGCGAGGTACCAAGTGTCCACTGACACTGCAGCAGCATCCACCGGCTACGGAGCGAAGGACATTCAGGTCCTCGAGGGTCTCGACCCGGTCCGCAAACGCCCCGGTATGTACATCGGGTCCACTGGTTTGGCCGGTCTGCACCACCTCATCTGGGAAGTCGTCGACAACTCCGTCGACGAGGCCATGGCGGGCTACTGCTCCACCATCACCGTGACGTTGCTGGCCGACGGCGGGTGTCAGGTATCCGACGATGGTCGCGGCATTCCGGTCGACCCGTACCCATCGGGCCCACATAAGGGCAAATCCGCGGCTGAGGTGGTGCTCACCGTTTTGCATGCTGGCGGCAAGTTCGGCGGCGAGGGCTACAAGGTCTCCGGCGGTCTCCATGGTGTGGGTGTCAGCGTGGTGAATGCTTTGTCCGAGCGCCTCACCATCGAAATCGACCGCGACGGCAAACGCTACGAGCAGGAGTACACCAAAGGCGGTACGCCCTCCGCGAAGATGAAGGTCACCGGCGACACCCCCAAACGGGGTCGCAGCACCGGGACCACCGTGTCGTTCTGGCCTGATCCCACCATTTTCCAGGCCGAAGGCACCGAGTTTGTATCGCGTACCGTGCTCGACCGGTTGCAGATCATGGCCTTTTTGAATCGTGGGCTGCAGATCGACTTCGTCGATGAACGCCCAGGTCGTGAGCAGAAGGTGTCGTACTGCTACAAGGGCGGCGTCATCGACTTCGTGAAGCATCTGAACACCTCGAAAGAGCCGTTGTTCGCCAAGGTCTGCAACTACGAGGAGTCCGACGACGACGGCCAGATGCTCGATATCGCCCTGCAGTGGAACACCGGGTACCACGAAGGTGTGCACGGTTATGCCAACGGCATCTCCACCATCGAGGGCGGCATGCATGTGGAGGGGTTCCGCACGGCGCTCACATCGGTGGTCAACAAGTACGCCCGCGCCAAGAACCTGCTGAAAGAAAAAGACGACAATCTCACTGGCGAGGACATCCGTGAGGGCATTACGGCCATCATCGCGGTGAAGTTGCGTGAACCACAGTTCGAAGGCCAGACCAAGGCCAAACTCGGTAACGTGTCGATGCGGTCGTTTGTGCAGCGCGCCACGAACGAGCGCCTCGCGGAATGGCTCGACGAGAACCCCACCGAGGCCAACAAGGTGGTGAAGAAGTCCATCGCGGCCCAGCAGGCACGGGTGGCGGCGAAGAAGGCCCGCGAAACGGTGCGTCGTAAAACGGCGCTGTCGGGTGCGGGCATGCCCGACAAGTTGAAAGACTGTTCTTCCCGCGACCCCGGTGAGAGCGAAATCTTCATCGTAGAGGGCGACTCCGCCGGTGGCACGGCCATCGATGCCCGCTCACCTCGCACCCAAGCCATTTTGCCGATCCGCGGCAAGATCTTGAACGTCGAGCGTTCCCGCATCGACAAGATGTTGAAGAACAACGAGATCCAGGCGTTGATCACCGCGATCGGCGCCGGCGTCGGCGAGGACTTCGATGTGGAGAAGGCCCGCTACCACAAGGTGATCGCGTTGTGTGACGCCGACGTCGACGGCAGCCATATCCGCACGTTGTTACTCACGTTCTTCTTCCGTCAGATGCGCGACATGGTCGAGGCCGGTTACGTGTACATCGCGCAGCCACCGCTGTACTCCACCGAGGTGGGCAAAGAAAAGGTGTATCTCAAAGACGACGCCGCCAAAGCGAGGTTCCTTGCCGAGAAACCCAATCACCGCAAGGAATTCCAACGCTTGAAGGGTCTTGGCGAAATGGACTGGCAAGAGTTGCGCGACACCACCATGAACCCTGACACCCGCACCTTGTTGCAGGTCACGGTCGCCGAGGCGGCCGAGGCCGACATGATCATGAGCGTTCTGATGGGTGACGACGTCGAAAGCCGTCGGAACTTCATCACCACCAATGCCCGCGACGTGAAGAACCTGGACTTCTGATGAGCGACGACACCACCCCCGAGAACCCCGACGAGACCACCCCCGAGCTCGGCGATGATGCCGTGGTGCTCGAACCGGTGCAGCCCATTGCACTGCAGGACGAGATGGAGAACTCGTTCCTCGAGTACGCGATGTCGGTCATCATGTCGCGCGCCCTGCCCGACGTTCGCGACGGGTTGAAGCCGGTGCACCGTCGCATCATCTGGGATATGGAGCAGCAGGGTTTCCGCCCTGACCGCCCATTCGTGAAATGCGCTCGGGTGTCAGGCGACACCATGGCGCGGTTCCACCCGCATGGCGACGGCGCCATCTACGACGCGCTTGTTCGCATGGCGCAGCCGTTCTCGCTGCGCCACCCACTCATTGATTTCCACGGCAACTACGGCTCGCCAGACTTCGGCCCGGCGGCCAGTCGATACACCGAGTGTCGCCTCCACCCGCTCGCCATGCAGCTCCTCGCCGATATCGACGAGGACACCGTCGAGATGCTGCCCAACTACGACGGCACCTCTGAGCAACCCGAGGTGTTGCCGGCACGCTTCCCGAACCTGTTGGTGAATGGTTCACAGGGCATCGCGGTGGGCATGGCCACCAACATCCCGCCGCACAACCTGGGTGAGGTCATCGACGCCACGGTGCATCTCATCGATAACCCCGACGCCACGGCCGACGACTTGATGGAGTTCGTGAAGGGACCTGACTTCCCCACGGGCGGGTTCATCTTGGGCCGGGCTGGCATCATCGACGCCTATCGCACCGGTCGTGGCTCGGTGAAGATGCGTGCGCGCGCCACCATCGAAGAAGGCCGCAACGGCCGCATGGAAATCATCGTCACGCAGTTGCCGTATCAGACCAGCTGTTCCGCTATCGCGGGACGCATCACCGAACTGGTCGATTCAGGCGACATTGACGGCATCGCCGATATCAACGACGGCTCGTCGGGCGGTGAGACATCGCTCGTCATCACCTTGAAGCGCGACGCGAACGCCAATGTGGTGTTGAACAAGCTCTACAAGATGACGCAGTTGCAGACCAGCTTCTCGATCAACATGGTGGCCCTCGTCGATGGTGTGCCCCGCACGATCAATCTGCGTGACGCTCTCGAAGGGTACGTGCGCCACCAGATCGAGGTCATCACCCGCCGGTCCCAGTTCCGTCTCGATCGTGCCCGTCGTCGTGAACACGTGTTGGAGGGCCGCATCAAGGCCCTCGACGTCATCGATGAGATCATTGCGCTCATCCGTTCCAGTGACGACGCCGCGGCTGCCAAAGCGGCATTGATGGTGGAGCCGTTTGAGTTCACCGAGATCCAAGCCGTCGACATCTTGGATATGCAGTTGCGTCAACTCACGCGACTCAGTCGCATCGACATCGAGAGTGAGTTGGCTGATATCCGCGAACGCATCGCTGAGCTCGAGGGAATTCTCGCCGACGATGCCGTCCTGCGCGGCGTCATCAAGGACGAGATCGGTGCAGTGCGTGAGGGTTTCGCGACGCCACGCGTGTGCGAACTCACCTACGACGATGGTGAGATGGCAATTGAGGACCTTGTCGACGACAAAGAACTCGTTGTGGTGATGACCGAAGCGCAGTACGTGAAGTCGGTGCCGGCATCGTCGTTCCGCACGCAGGGCCGTGGTGGCCGCGGCGTGTCGGGCGGCAAGTTGAAAGCCGATGACATCATCCGTCACGTCATATTCACGTCTGCACATGCGCATCTGCTGTTCTTCTCGAACCGCGGTCGTGTGTACCGCTTGCGGGCGATGGATATCCCCGAGCGTGAGCGCACGGCCAAGGGCATGCCCATCGTGAACCTGCTGCCACTGCAAGCCGACGAGTACATCCAAGCCATCATCGACACTCGCGAGTTCGCTGCCGAGCGGTATCTCATGTTCGCCACCCGGAAGGGCACGGTGAAGAAGACCGCGTTCGATGCCTATGACTCCACGCGTCGCGATGGTCTCATCGCTATCAACTTGAACGAGGGCGATGAACTGGTGCGCGTGATCGAAACGTCAGGCACCGACGACATTTTGATGGTCGCCCGTTCGGGTATGACCATCCGCTTCAACGAGAGTGATGTGCGGGCGATGGGTCGCTCAGCGGCCGGTGTGCGCGGCATGAAGTTGAAGTCCGCCGACGATGCCGTGGTGTCGTGTGATGTGGCCCGTGACGACACCGCCATTTTGATCATGACCGAGTCCGGGTACGGCAAGCGCACCCAACTCGACAAGTTCAACACCCAGGGCCGTGGTGGCCAAGGTGTGCGGGGCATCAAACTCACCGGCAAGAAAGGCCAGGTCGTGGCCGCGTTCATGGTGGGTATCGACGATGAGATCGTGGCGGTCGCATCATCCGGGGTGACGATTCGCATGGCGGTGCGAGAGATTTCATCTCAGGGCCGCGATGCAACCGGTGTGCGGGTGATGAACCTTGACGACGGCAGCACCGTCGCTTCGGTGGCATCCATCCTCGCCGGTGACTAACCGGTTGTGACAACGTCACGTTCGTGCACCGGTCACGTCGGTGGCGTGGCACTGCTCACGGCCGTGATCGTCATGGTGACCGCAGCGATGTCGTTGGCGGTCATCACCCGCGTGGGCACCACCCTTGGTGATCGTGCGCGTGCGCGCACCATTGCCGAATTCGTTGCGGTGGCGCGGGTCGATCATGGTGACGCTGTCGCTGAATCGGTGGCGTCAGCCAACGGGGCGGAACTCACCGACATGGTGGCGTGGCGTCATCATGACGGTGTGTCGACGACGGCGAGGGTCGCGCTGGATCTACGTGGTGTGCAGGGTTCCGCGGTTGCGTCGAATGCACCGGTGTGGCCCTGAACCGATGCAGTGAACGGTGCCACCTACACTCGGAGATGTGAGCGAATCGGATCGTGAGGGGCCGCGCCGGGTGCGCCCGGGGGTGTTGTCCTCACGTCGTGATCAGCCACCGGGTGCATCGCCGGTGCAACTTCCCGATGATGACGCTGGCCCAGCAACGCGGGAAATGCCGGCTGTCGTGCCATCAGAGCCGTCGGCACCTTCACCTGAGCCGACCGCGGAGATGCCGGCTGTGGTCGATGAACCCGTCGCCGCACCGCCTCGTGCACCGGAGATTGATGCACCCGCGGAACTACCTGAACCTCAACCCATGGTGGAGCGCAGTGTCGAGGCAGTTCTTGATCAGCCTGCTGTTGCTCGTGAACCTGCAGTGGTGGCGTCGGGAGTGCGTGGTGTGTCGAGTCGAGCGGTTCTGTTACGCGGCCCACGCCGTCGGCCACGGGTGCGGCGAGTCACTCGTGTGTTGCGCCATATCGACCCGTGGAGTGCATTCAAGGTGGGTGCGCTGTTCTCGCTGGTGCTGTACGTCATCGTGATGACATCGGGCGTGATGCTGTGGCGGGTGGCCGAGTCGACGGGCACCTTGGGCAACGTCGAGCGATGGTTCACCCAGTTCGGGTGGGAAACCTTCGAATTCGATGGGGGAGCGGTGTTCGATGCGGCCTGGGTGATCGGGCTGTTCCTTGCGGTGGGCCTCACCGGGTTCTTCGTGTTGGTGGCCACGGTGTTCAACCTGGTGAGCGACATTGTCGGCGGGGTGCGGTTGAGCGTTCTAGAAGAAGAGGTGTCTGAACGCAGCGCTGATCCGGTGCAGCGGTTCCGCCGTCGTCGCCCACCGGCTGACCCGCGTCGGGGTTGAGGTTGTCGGTTGGTTGGCGATAGCGTGCGCAACCTGCCGGGGCTATAGCTCAGTCGGTTAGAGCGCATCCCTGATAAGGATGAGGTCACAAGTTCGATTCTTGTTAGCCCCACTAAAACCCCTGCTTCGGCGGGGGTTTTGTTGTTTTTGTGGGGTTTCCCGGCTGTCCGGGTGTGTATGCCGATCGGGTCGAGCCTCGGAGATTGTGACGAATACGTAACTGATGACGGTCTTGCAGGCGTCGCTGGGGAAATCGTTTGCGGGGCAGTAGATGAAGCCATGACTCTTTTGTTTCTTTATTTTGTCGGGGCTCTCTGGGTATTCGTAAACGTAATTGTCGGCATTGTTGCTCTTATTCGCCGGAAGAAGAGAGCTAACGACTCAACGAGTTGAACGCCGGAACGGCTGGCGGCTGCGATACGTTCCGCAGCGCCAGAGCCACTCAGCTGGACCAAAACGAAAACGCTCCAACCACCACGGTGACCACAAGAGTTGTAACGCCCAAATCAGGAGTATCCAGACGAAAATCATCGTGCGCGTGAGGTCAAACTGCTTGGCCAACATCGCAAGAGTCAAGAGACCGAGAGCGGTCTGAGAGAGGTAATTTGTCATCGCCATCCGGCCTGCGGCTTGTAGCCGGTGCTGCACTTTGCTGCCGTCGTTCTTCCACAACACGATGAGACCGATGTAGCCGAGTGCCATTGGGATGGTCCCGAGTCCAAGAGGAATGTGTCCGGTGAGGGCTGTGCGTTCAGACCAGCAGTCGACGATGTGAATCGCAACGCCGATGCACGTCAGTAAAAGCCCGGCACCTAGGCCCCACAGGGCCATTTTTTTGTAGACCTCTGGCGGTCGTGTGCCCTGCACAATGCCGAGTCGATACAAACTCACTCCGATCAGCATCAACCCGACCGAACGCAAAATGGCATCGGCATAAAACCAGGTCAACAAGTCACTTTCCAACAAGGGAGTTCCTCCGGGCACCCAGTACTCACCAATTGGAAAATTGCCGTTGTTGACGCCGATCTGAACTAACGCTGCGCTGAGGGAGCCAATTGCGACAAGCCCAACTCCTACCGCCATGAGAACTTTTGGTGATCGCCGATGAACTAACAGCACGATCGGCGCAGATATCGCGTATGCGGTCAGCACGTCGCCGAACCAGATCGCTGCATGAATACTTCCGATGATGAACAGCAGGGCAAATCGCCACAGACTTAGCCAGTTGGGGTGTGCTGTTTTTAAGCCGGCCCGTTCCCAGAAAATAACGACCCCCACGCCGAAGAGCAAAGAGAACAACGCCATCTTTTTCTGCTCAATGAACAGTTTTGATGCGATTCCGATAACCCAGTCGAATGGTTGTTCAGTTCCAACAGCGCGAACGTTGCTGTAGCCAGCGAAATCGCTGAAACCCCAGGTAAGGGCGTTCATGGGGAGAATGCCGAGGATTGCGATTCCTCGGATGAGATCTAATGACGTCACCCTTTCCTTTTGGGAAACTGGTGCTGATCGAGAGGTTGTATTCGAAATTGTGGTGGCCTTCGGTGATCAAGTCGCTTGGCCTCTGCACCCTACTTCCTGTGATCAAATCCTGCGGAATTGGTTCTCACGCAACGCAATCTGCGGCTGCGCTTCGGTCATCGGCGTGGTTGCTGGAGCACATTTCTGCACAAGCTCCACTGTTGTCGCTCGGTGATGAGCGGTCGAAGCAACTCTTTCAAAAACTTGTCGACAATTATCACCGGGCCCGGCAGTTGATTGCCGAGTCACTGGGTGTTTCCGATGAGCGGGGCTTTGCCGCTCATGTTCCTTTGGCGATTGATCCAACTCCGCAAGGTCTTGCGATGAGTGCTCGTCGAGCATCTCGTTGGATCGGTATTGCTCTCTGATCTCACCGCTCTCGATTGTTCTGGCGGGGTGTTACGCAACGGCTGTTGATTCGAGTGCGTTGGCCGCAACCTGTCGGATGTCGACGTCGTAGTTGTCGACCATTGCGACGTCGAGTGGGTCTATGCCGTAGATGGCGT